>VSSQ01000027.1_pt1 | contig 287536 bp, 260 predicted proteins | sample 4763081 | NCBI WGS metagenome assembly VSSQ01 (sample SAMN12137344, study PRJNA551015) | bioreactor metagenome | isolation source: SDC9 anaerobic chlorinated ethene degrading culture | place: USA: Knoxville, Tennesee | collected 2015-01-01 | reverse complement strand
TGGGTTATTTTTCTATGTAACGATTTTTTGAAGAGAACTTTTCACTGTCCAGTTAATAGAATATATGAAAATTTATAGATATTTTTTAGAACAATAAAAAGAGTTTAGAGGGGACAGATAATGAATAGGAATTTAGAAATGCGTGATGAGAAAATCGACAAACTTCTTTGGAAGTTCTCCTTGCCGGCGATTATCGGCATGCTGGTCAATGCTTTATACAATATCGTGGACCGAATCTTTGTCGGACAGGGCGTCGGCTATATTGGAATTGCCGCAACCACGGTTGCGTTCCCGATTATGATTATCAATATGGCTACTTCGATGCTGATCGCTATTGGCGCCACGGCCCTGATCTCCATCCGTCTGGGCGAACAGAAAAAAGAAGAAGCAGAAAAGATTGCCGGCAATGCTACCGGGCTGCTTATTCTGCTGCCCTTGCTGCTCACCATTGTTTATCTCATATTTACCGACCCGATTCTGAAATTGTTCGGCGCCAGTGCGGAAGTTCTGCCGTATGCCAGGGATTTTACCCATATTATTATGCTGGGTTCAGTCTCCGGTTCCATTGCCTTTGGCATGAACAACTTTATCCGTGCTGAAGGAAATCCCCGTTATGCCATGCTCACTCAGATCATCGGTGCAGTCTTGAATGTCATTTTGAATTATACTTTCATTTTCAAATTGGGCTTGGGGATCAAAGGCTCAGCCTTGGCTTCCATCTGCAGTCAAACCGTCTCAGCGCTTTTTGTCCTGGGGTATTACTTCACCAACCGGAGCACGATCAAAATTCACCTCAGAAACCTTAAACCCCAACCATCTATCGTTTTCAGCATTCTGGTGATCGGCTTTGCTCCCTTCGCTATGCAAATTGCCAACAGTATTCAGCAAACGATTTTAAATAAGACCCTGATGGTCTATGGTGGTGATATAGCCCTTTCGGCCGTAGGCATCATCATGAGCATCTCCACCATTATCTTTATGCCCATCGTCGGCATCAGCCAGGGCGCTCAGCCGCTTATCGGCTTTAACTACGGGGCCAAGCAGTATGACCGGATCAAAGAAACCTTGAAGAAATCCGTTCTTTTCAGCACCATCCTGGCTGCCGTCGGCTATGTAGTAATCCGGATCTGGCCCTATCAAATTATCGGTCTTTTCAGCAAAGATGATGTGGCTCTTACCCAGCTTACCGTTCATGCCATGTTGGTCTTCTTTGCGCTTTTGCCCCTGATCGGAATTCAAATTCTCTGCTCCAGTTATTTTCAGGCTGTGGGTAAGCCGCTTCAATCCACCTTGCTCAACTTATCCCGGCAAGTGCTGCTCTTTATTCCGCTGCTTCTGATTCTGCCGAATTTTTGGGGAATCGAAGGGGTATGGAGAACAGCTCCCATCGCCGATAGTTTAGCGGTCCTGATTACCTCCACCGTTATCCTTTTCGAGATGAAAAAGCTTCCCAAAAGCGTGCCGATTCCCCAGGAAAGCGTCTAAGCGAAAATCTCCACTCTTTTAAAGCAGTGGAGATTTTTTCATTTTATTCAGTCTCTGGAAATACTCATAAATGATCGAGATGCCAATATATTGTTTAAGGGTGGTTGATATTCGTATTAGCTTAAAAGAAGCCATTTATCTTCTTACAGGGTGGTTTACCTTATTTATCATTGGTACTGATTTGTTTGTGATATCTCCCTTGTTGCCCTTTATTGCTCAAGAATACGAAATAACTCCTGCTGTTGCAGGGTGGCTGGTTACTGTATTTTCACTGATGTATGCCATCAGTGCCCCGCTTTTTGGATGGCTTTCAGACCGCAAAGGCCGCCGCCTTCTGATTGTTTGCGGTTTATTCTCGTTTGGCATAGCCAATTTTTTGACAGCCGTTTCCCAATCATTTGCAATGTTAATAACCAGCCGTATTTTTGCCGGTTTATCTGTTGCGTCAATAACCCCTTTAGTCTATGCAATTATTGGCGATACAGCATTGCCTGAACGTAGGGGAGTATGGCTTTCTATTGTAGTATCAGGACATCTTACAGCTTTATGGGCAGGAGCACCGCTGGGAACTTTGTTGGAACAATTTCTGGGGTGGCGTTCTGTTTTTATTAGCTTAGCTGCCATTGCTGCTTTACTGTCAATTTTAAACTTCAGGGTTTGGGCATCAACAAATCAAGCACATCCAGCAGAAGCACAGGTGAAAGGAAGCGCCCTGAAAATTATTTCTGCAGTGAGTGTCACTGCTTTTTGGGCAATTGCCATGTATGCTCTTTATGTATTTCTCGGCACAGGATTGGTTTTAGATAACCGTTTTTCTTCAAGTGAACTTGCGGCTTCAATCACTGCCTATGGTATAGGAGCTGTGGCTGGCAGTCTGTTCAGTGGAAGAGTTACAGATAAAATTGGTGCAAGAAAGGTTTCCATATTCAGTACAGTCATGCTTGTCGGCATACTTGCCTTATTAGGTTTTTTCCTTTCAGCGGGAACTTGGGTTTATTTTTTGTTGTTTTTGTGGGCACTGATTGGATATGCTTCCTTTACTTCATATCAAGCCCGTTTGGCGGAAGAATTTCCAGTGACTCGTGGTATGGCCCTTGCCTTAAATAACACAGCCTTATATATTGGGATTACCCTTGGTTCCATGATGGGCGGTTTTATTATTACCAAATGGGGGTTCTTTACTTTGCCATTGATCTGCAGTGGAGCAGCCATAATAAGCAGCTTAATAAGCGCCAAAAGGAAAATGTGAAGAAAATAAGCAAAAACAAGGCCGAAGAAGTGCAGTTTTTGGCCTTGTTTTTTTATCTGATTCCTGGATGACATCGGGAATTTTAGAGGACGTCCTATTTTTAGGTGGTGTCACTATTCATTTTATTTGTAAAGACCAATATGGCAATCGCCATAATCACAGCGGCATAACAGATGACCCACCATAAGTCGGCAATGTCAGACAGGCCAAAAGTGGAAATGGTATCTGCGGCTTTTTGTCTGGATTGTTTTTTATCACTGCCGTATATCCCGGCAATAAGCTCAAGATTTTCCCGGACAGTCAGATTAGGGGCTATTGCCGTCTCTTGAGGCGAAATATTGATCTGCTCTTTCACTTTGATTGGGTCTGCATGGATGCTGTTGCCTAAAATTATGGCGTCCCCGTCTGTCGGTTTGGTGAGGCAGGACAGCATTTTTATGGCGGTGGTTTTACCGGCTCCATTAACACCCAGCAAAGCGAACAACTCTCCATGCTCAATGGTGAGGTTAAGAGATTTGACGGCTGACTTATCTTTATATTTTTTAGTGAGATCGGTTGTCTGAATTGCGATCATTTGCTTCCTCCTTACTGTCATTGATTTTTTTGATTTCTCTTGCAAAGGTCAGGCTGGCTTCCTCGCTGGATTCAGGGTCTATTTCTTTGGCTTTACCGCTCAAAATCATATCAGCGATCTTATTGAAAACCTCTGCTCTTTCTATGGCGATACCTTTTTGAGAATCAGCAAGTAAAATCAAAGTATCGCCGGTTTGGATACTAAACATATCACGAACTTCCTTGGGAATTACGATCTGCCCTTTCGGCCCTACTTTGACTGAACTCATATATTTGTTGCTCTTGGAAACAGTCATGTTTTCCTCCAAAAAGTTATACATGTAATACTTGGATAGCTTTTTATAGGGTGCGTTTGTGCCAGCTTTTTTATTCCAGCCAAATTATAGAGTAAGGGCTGCGGATACCTTGACTGTGCAAGGTAATCGATTTATAATAAGGATACCATTCATACTTTTCATACTCAAGACACAAATTATACCATAAGGATGTGAGATAATTCTATGGCTTCTCCCGAAGGAAAATATGCCTGGACTGTCAAGGTGGGCGAAAAAGGACAATTTGTTATTCCCAAGGAAGCGAGAGAGATTTTTAATATCAAGCCGGGTGACACACTGATTGTTTTAGCCGATGAAAAGCAGGGCATTGCCATCCCCCCGAAGGATATGTTTGCCCAGCTGGCAAAGGCGATCTTCTCCCAGAACAGGCCTCCGGAGAACGGCGGAAGGGAGGAGGAATAATGTCCGGCAATATCCCTCCGCCAAGGAAAAAGTACTTTGATAATATCCGTTCCGCGACAATTGTACTTGTACTCATGTATCATGTGGTTTATATTTTTAACAGCGCGGGGGTTGTCAGCAATATTCCTATACAGGGAATTCCGGCGCTGGACAGCATCTGTTATTTTCTTTACCCCTGGTTTATGTGCCTGTTGTTTGTGGTTGCCGGCATCAGCGCCAGGTATTCCCTGCAGACACGCAGTGCCGGGCAATTCGCCCGGGAAAGGGTGCGCAAACTGATCATCCCGTATTTGGGAGGCGCGTTTTTACTGGGCTGGCTCAACGGGTGGGTTACCGCCCATTATGTGGATATGTTCGGCGGGCAGGCGGTTCCGGGTTTTGTAAAATATCTGGTGTATACTCTGAATATAGGGCCGCTGTGGTTTTTGTTGGAGCTGTTTGTGATTTCCATGCTTCTGCTGCTGATTCGTAAGCTTGATCGCCGGGACAGACTTTGGACATTGGCGGGGAAGGCCAGCCTGCCGCTGATGGTTTTGCTCTTCCTGCCGGTATGGGGTTCTTCCTTTGTGCTCAATCTGCCTGTTGTCGTTGTCTTCCGCAACGGGATTTATTGGCTGATGTTCCTGCTCGGCTACTATGTATTTTCCCATGACACCGTTTTGGCAAAGCTTAAGCAACATGCTGTCCTGTTTTCCATCATTGCCGTCGGGTTGGGGGTCGCTGAAGTTTGGTATTTTTTCGGCCGGAACTATGCGTCCGACGCCTGCCTGCAGCACCCGCTCACGAACCTATACCTTTGGATGATGATTCTCGCTATTCTGGGATGTGCGCAGAGATGGCTTGATTTCAGCAATTCCTTAACGAAGTATCTGCAAAAACGCAGTTTCGCGCTTTATGTGTTCCATTATCCTCTTCTGGTCACGGCGGCGTATTGGCTCACGACTTATACCGAGCTGCCCATGGCGGCGGTTTATCTGATTCTGCTGCCGTTCACTTTCGCCGCACCCATACTTTTCTATGAAATCGTTAGCAGAATACCGGTCATCCGCTATCTTTCATTGGGGAAATGAGGAATCGTTGACAAAAGGCATCGGAACCTAAAAAGTTCTGATGCCTTAGTTGTTTTTCCTATTATAAGGGGGATTCAATGAGAATCTAAAGTTCTCCCTGAACAGGGATGTATATTTCAATATAGGAGATGCGCCGCCCATTTTTTATCGACGTAAAGATCAACTTGCCGACAATGTCTCCCATAATGGCATAGGGCTGTTCATTGATCTGATTCATGATCAAGGCTCTTGAATTACTTAGGAAATATTCACGATTCGTGCTGGATAATACCGTAGATAAGTAAGTCTGTGGTGGTATATATTCAATATCCTCAGTAATTTTCAGATCAACATATTCTAATTCATTTTCCCAAATAGCCTGTCCCCAGTCATAGTCATAAATCTCCAGTCCGGATAAAAATTCTTCCGTCTTAATTCGGAAACAAGAAAATGTATAGGGTAAAGCATTCATCCAGCTGCTGACGGCATTTTCGATGGAACTATTTTTTAACAAGTGATCTTTATCCGTATGCTGCAGGCGATACAGCCCAGGCAGGGATTTAATTTTAAATTTATGCAGCGATGAGTTAATCGCGATTATTTCATCCTGAACTTCTATCATTTTATTCAGAAGTAGGGTGTTTTTATGAATTTGCTCCTTTAAGGCCTGTTTTGATTCTTCCATTTTCTCAACAACATCTGTTGTCGAATCACTTGCCATGAGTTTTGCCACATCGTCTAAAGGCAAGTTCAGGCTTCTCAGAGTTCTGCTCTTAATAATGGTTCTGGCATCATAGTCGTCAAAGTAACGATAATTGTTTTTCTCATCCTTAAGCGGTTCGATGATTTGCAATGATTCGTAATGCTTCAGCGTATCTACTGTAACCCCCAGCAGCTTAGAAAATTCGCCTATACGATATTTCATGACTATTCTCTCCTTGCTTAAGAATCTAAGGGGTATACACTTTCAATCATACAATATTGTTAAAAAAAGTACAATTAAATAAAAATACTTTCACAAACAGTGTTGACTCCGGTGTAACCCCCAAGTTTATGATTAATGTATCTTTTTTATAAAGTTCCGATTAACAAGTCGGCAAGGAGAAGAAAGGAAGGAAAGGGAGAATGAAAGGAATGAAAAAGCATTGCGGCACACTCTTGCTCTGCCTGTTGGCACTGAGTCTGGTACTGACCGGCTGCTCCGGCTCCGGAGTTAAAACAGGAACGAAAGCAGGAATGTATACCCCTGGCACCTATACTGCCCAGGCAGCGGGATTCGGCGGCAAGGTCTCCGTCACCATGACCTTTGATGCCAATGCCATCACCGACGTGAAGATTGAGGGGGCTGACGAGACTCCCGCCGTCGGCGGCAAAGCCATCGAAGAGTTTTCCGGGATGCTCATGGAGGCGCAGTCTGCCGACATCGACGGCATAAGCGGCGCCAGCTACACAAGCAAAGCGGTCCTGGCCGCCGCCGCGAACTGCGTGGCCCAGGCCAAAGGGGAGGATACCGACCAGAAGACCCCTGTAGCCGACGGTACTTACAGCGGTCAGGCTCCCGGCTTCAGCTGGACCGGAATGATTAAGGCGGATGTGACGTTCAAGGATAACGCCATCACGGACATCAACATCGTGGAGGAGCAAGAGACTTACACCGGCGAGATTTTCTATACCGTTCTTGACAATTATATTCCCCGGATCCTGGAGGCCCAATCTCTGGCGGTGGACGGCATCAGTGGAGCCACCCTCTCCTCCAATGGTGTGCGCGGCTGCGTGGAGCAGGCCATTGAGGCCGCCGGCGGTAGGAGCTCTGAGTGGTACGGCGAGGTAGCTAAGTCCACCAAGACGGTGAAAAAGGAGGGCTACGATGTCATTATCGTAGGCATGGGCGGCTCCGGTATCACCTCCTTCCTGTCCGCTGCCCAGGCGGGGGCCAAGGTTTTCGGCATTGAGACCACGGCTAAGCTGGGCGGACAGAGCGCCACCACCAGCGGTCCCATGGCCGCAAACTCCCAGGTTAAGATGGATGAGGAGTTCGGCGGCAAAGAGTATATCGACGCCGACGCTCTTTACAAGGCCTGGAAAGACTATTGCGGCGCCGACGCCAAGCCGGAGATGATCCGTATGGCCATTGACGAGTCTGGTGAGACCCTGGATTGGATGATCAAGGACTGGGGGTTCCAGTTCTCCCCCATGAGCAGCTTTATCCTCAGCCCCTACCCTGACTGGAAGATTTGGTGCTACTATGGCGGCGAAACCAAGAACCGTTTCGGCACCAACAAGACCTATATGTTCGAAAACGCGGTCAAAAAGGCCCAGGATCAGAATCCTGCCGCCGAATATATGCTGGAACTCACTGCTCAGGAACTGCTGATGGACGGCGACAAGGTGGCCGGGGTGAAGGCCGTTTACCACGACGGCACCATCTATGAGATTTATGGCAAGACCGTCATTCTGGCCACCGGCGGCTTTATTGGCAATGCTGACATGATGAACGAATACCTGGACGGCCCGGCCAACACTGTCGCCATGACAGTGGATGACGGCGACGGCATCAAGCTCGGCCTCTCTGCCGGCGGTGCGCTCATGAATCCCGATATTCCTCCTATGGTGCACATCAACCAGGTGGCCAATCTTATCAAGAACAACGATCTGGATGCCGACGGCAAGCAGGTCCTCACCTCCCTGGCTATCGCCACTGACGCTCTGGCTGTGGATGGGACCGGGAAGCTGTGGAACACGAGAGAGGAGATCTGCCTGGCCCCCCAATACCGGTACTATAATATCTACACCGCCGCCCAGATCGAGGCGATCAAGACCAAGGGCCTGGCCAAGGTCAATAAGTCCATGTTCATGGATCAGGGTGGAACCGTGGAGGCAGGCAAGCCCATCGCCAATATCGATGAAATCCTCAAAGTAGGAGCCGGCTATAAGAACGTCCTCACTGCTGAAAGCGCCGAGGATCTGGCCAAGGCCATCGACTGCGACGCAGCGACTCTTAAGGATAGCCTGAACGGCGCTCAGGGACCCTACTACGCAGTGATCTGCTCAGGCTACGCCTACGCCACCTGCGGCGGCTTGAACGTGGACGACGCCATGAACGTGCTGCGGGCCGACGGTTCTCCCATCGGGAATCTCTACGCCGTGGGCCAGGACTCCATGGGTGTTCTGTTCTCCAGTGATGTTCCTTACACCCCATACGGCGGTCAGGCCCAAAGCTGGGCGTTAACCTCCGGCCGGCTGGCCGGTGCCAACGCGGCTAAGTACGCTATGGGCAAATAATTTCAAATCTATCGGCGTGGGAGAAGCCATCTTAGAAGGGAGAAGGAGTTATGGGTTTATCAAGACGTCAATTTCTCAAAGGTGTCGGAGCGGCCGGGGTGGTTGCCGCGGGAGCGGGACTTAGCGGGTGCTCGCCCGCCGCGCCGGCAGGCAGCGGTTCCGGCTCCGGCAGCCCCGCGGAAGGTGCCCCAGGAAGCGCGGCCGGAGCTGCAGCTGCAGGTGAACTGATCGCGGCGGCCTATCTTAATCCGCAGGATTACGACTACCGTCAAAACACTACCGACTTCAAGACCCTGTTTTCGCCTCTGCAGATCGGCCCCCTCAACCTCAGCCACCGCATGGTCAAGTCCGCCGCCGGATCGGCCACTTACCTCGCCGGGCTTACCGACGAGCTCCTCCAGTACTACGTACAGTTTGCCAAGGGCGGCGTTGAGCTGATCTGGGTGGAAATGGTCGCCGCGCTGGAGCCGCCTTCCGACGGCAGCCCGGCATCTGGGGCAGCGCTGGAATTCGGCAGGAAACTCGTCGCCGAGTGCGGCAAATACGGCGCCAAGCTGGGTTATCAGACGTACGGGTTTCCGCTGAAGCCGGTTAACGACATGACGAAAGAAGACATTGCTGCGTTCCAGGCCCGCTATGTGAGCACAGCTCAGCAGATCAAGCAAATGGGCTTTGCCGCGTTCGAGATCAACGCCGCCGGCTTTAACCTGGGCGAGCATTTCCTTTCCCGTTTCCACAACGCCCGCACGGATGAATACGGCCCAGGCAGTCTGGAAAACCGGGCGCGCTTCGTGACCGAATGCATCCAAAAAATCAAACAAGCCTGCGGCAGCGACTTTGTCGTTCAAGTCTTGATCGACTGCATTGAGGAAAACGACAACCTTACCAACAACGCCACCCTGGCGACGTTAGACAATGCGGTGACTGCGCCCCACAATAAAGTAACGACGATTGAAGAAGGCATCGGCCTGGCCAGGTTGATCGAGGCCGCCGGCTGCGATGCCATGCACCTGCGCTTAGGCCCCCTCGACAACCACCCTTGTCAATTCGGCAGCGACCTTTACTTTATCTTAAACGGGATTGAGGGCGCCACCGGCTACGGCACCCAGTGGGATTTCTCCAGGCATTGGCAAGGCCAGCTGATCGCCAACCACAGCGGCGCCGGCATGCTGATCGACATTGTCGGGCGTTACAAAGAAGCGCTTAAGATCCCTTGCGGCACCGTCACCTACATGGATCCGGCCCATGCCCCGGATTACTTTGAGAAGGCACTGGCCGAGGGCAAAGTCGACTTCTATCTTATGAACCGCCCCCTTACCGTTGATGCTGAATACGTCAACAAGCTGAAGGAGGGACGCAGCGACGAAATCGCCCCCTGCACCCGCTGCCTTCACTGCCACATCGGCTCCAACGAGATGAACCGCGCGATGGGATATTGCCGTGTCAACGCTTTGACACAGCGAGTCATGACCGCCAAAGGTCCGAAGACTTATGAGCTCCAACCGGCTGCAGCGGCCAAGAAGGTTATGGTCATCGGCGGCGGTCCCGCCGGTATGGAAGCCGCCCGCATCGCCGCCGCCCGCGGCCACCAAGTCACCCTCTATGAAAAGACCGGTGCCCTCGGCGGCAAGCTCACTTTTGCCGGCATGGTCAAAGGACCCCACGAAAACCTCGGCGATCTTAAGGATTATCTGGCCAGGCAGTTGGAGGTTACCGGCGTGACCGTCGTTTTGAGCAAGGAAGTGGACGCCGCCCTGATCGCCGGCGAAGCCCCCGATGCCTTAATCCTTGCCGTCGGCTCTTTGCCGGGGGAGGTGGGCGTAAGCGGCGGCAATGTACCGGTTATCGACTATGACCGGTTCATGGGCAACAACACCGGCGAAAACGTGGTGGTATTCGGTTCCAATGCTCAGGCCTTCGATGCCGCTTTATGGCTGACGGTGCGCAAGAAGAAGGTCACTATTGTGACGCCGAATCCCAACGAGGATCTGGATAAGCAACAGTCTCATCATGCCCAGCGTTTTATGACGACAGCCCTCTATGCTTTGGGTGTCAAAGCCTATCCGGGAGCCACGATCAAGGAAATCGGGGACGGCAAGATTACCATTGCCTCGGATTACGGAGTGGAAACCGTGATCCCCGCCGACTCGATCATCAATGCCGCCGACCTGCTGCCCAACAAGTCTTTGCTTGAGGGTATTGGGGTGAAGGAGAAATACGCCATCGGGGACTGCCATGAGCCTTATAATATCGCTTTGGCGATCCGGGCCGGAAACGATGTGGGCCGGGCTGTGTAGTACAACGTGGTTGCCGTGGTTGCGCTCCGCTTTTTAAGCAATGACCTTTTCTATCGTCAGCAGTAATTAGATAGGCGATTGTTGAGGGAAAGAGGGAATACCGTAATTTAATTTGGAAACTAAAGACTGCCGCCGAAGCTTATCAAGGCCTAGGCGGCAGTCTTTGTATCCTTAAAGAAATGGTATCTGTTCAGCTCAGGCTTCGGCATGAGGCATAAGGTATAAAGTGCTATAGGCCGGCCAGGTTGGCTGTTTCGGAAGTTTTCACCGCAGACTTGGGAGCATTAGGCATCCGCGACAGTTGCAGCACCACCAGCCAGACGATGGCAAAGCCCAGCCATTGCCCCAAATCGATGGTTTGGTGGAGGATCAGCCAGTTTACAAGCAGGCCGGTGGCCGGGAAAGCCAGTTCGGCAATAGTGGCATGGGAAGCCCGGACGCCGTTCAAGCCGCGGTAATAGAGCAAGAGGCTTAAAAGGCTGGGCACCAGGGTCTGGTACAACAGGTTGGCCCAGACCGGAGCCAGATGGAGACTTTGACCGAGGTCGGCCCAGTTGGGTTGCTGTACCAGGACAATGACGGTTAAGAGCGGCAGCGCGACAGCAAATCTCAGGGCAGTCAAGGTGGTGAAGGATAATTTTCCGATCAGACGCTTGCCCATGACGGTGGATCCGCCCCAGAGGGCGGCGGCTCCGATGGCACATAAGGAACCGAGCAGCTGTGCCAAGCTGACTTCGGAAGTTGGCAGGTGCAGGCCGATAGTAAGCAGGTAGGCGCCGATCAGGGCCACAACAAACAGGGCATAGAAATCTTTTCTCATCCGTTCCTTAAGCATCCAGGAGGCGAGAAGAATAACAAAAATGGGCTGAACTTTCTGCAGGAGAAGGACCACATTGGGATTGCCATAAGTAAATCCGGCGGTGAACAGAATGGAGGCCAAGGCTGAGCCGCCCCAGCCGATAAATAAGACAGCCAGCCAGTCTCCGCCATTGAGTTGTTTCAGTTCCTGACGCTTCCAGATGAGCACAGGTGCGGCAAATAAAAATAGTAACAGGTGCTCCAGCCAGACGATTTGTGAAGATGACACATGCTGCAATAAGGATACGATGAAGACCCCGTCCAGGCCCCACATGGCTGCCCCCAGGGCAATGAGCCAGATGCTCCGATTGGATGCTTGCTTTGATTGTTGCATTGATAAATCCCCCAATAGTGAATGTGTAGAGAATAAAAACCTCTGATCGGAAAGAACAAAAATGCCTCGAGGAAATGGTGTTCCTCGAGGCATAAACATACAAACATAAGGCCACTTGGCCTAAGCTAGTTTGTACCTTCTCCCATCCGGACTATACCGTCGGCCTTGGAGTCTCACCAAGTCAGTCGGTGCAGCACTGGAGCTGCACTGAGTTGCGGGCTGAATTGCACGGGCAATTATTACCGCCGGTCGGGAATTTCACCCTGCCTCGAAGGTTCGTATTCATCTAAAAAGAGTATAGCACATTGTTGACTTCAGTGGTAGATGCCTCTCGCGTATATAAAAGAAAAGGGTTTATTAAAAAAATATATTAATAAACCCTTAAGATAAGTTGATTTTCTCCTTAATCTGATCTCCAGATACTGAAATAAGGAAATCTTAAGAAATCCATAAGCTAAAATTCCAACATAGCCTGCCTGATTTTGCTAAGATAAAAATGTCGAATCGGACAGGTTTTTATATTCCTGAAAGGGGGTCCCGGGCAAAAGCAAAGAAAAATGTAACTATGAAAGGATGAATCCTGTCGTTGAAAGGAGAGAAAGACCATGAAAAGTGATTTTGTTTTTGTGGACGAGTTGATATCGGGAATACGTTGGGATGCTAAATACGCCACCTGGGATAATTTTACCGGCAAACCGGTGGACGGCTATGCCGCCAATCGAATTGTCGGCACGAGAGCGTTGTGCGAAGCCCTGGAAAAAGCACGGGAAAACGCCGCATCCTTGGGCTTTGGCTTGCTTCTTTGGGATGGTTACCGCCCTCAATGCGCCGTAGATTGCTTTCTGCGCTGGTCTAAACAGCCGGAAGATGGTCGGACGAAACAAAAACACTATCCGAATATTGACCGCTCCGAGATCATCGAAAAAGGATATGTGGCTGCCAAGTCGGGCCACAGCCGGGGCGGCGCCATTGATTTAACCCTTTATCATTTAGCTTCCGGAACCCTTGTGCCCATGGGGGGCGATTTTGATTTGATGGATTCAGTCTCCCATCATGGCGCACATGGAATCAGCCAAGCCGAAGCGAGAAACCGTCAATATCTTTGCTCGATCATGGAGGCCAGCGGCTTTATTTCCTACGCTTGCGAGTGGTGGCATTACACCCTGAAACACGAACCTTATCCCAATACTTACTTTGATTTTCTCATTGCCTAGTTGAGTATCAAGCGTGATGACGAGAACTGTGAGGTGCTTTTGACAATGGAAATGACAGTACGCGAAATCGTTGCCGCCTGCGGCGGAAAATTACTCTGCGGGGACCCGGATACGATGGTGACCTCGGTGGTGACCGACAGCCGGAAAGTGACCGACGGTTCCCTGTTTGTCCCCCTCAAAGGCGAAAAGGCGGACGCCCACACCTTTCTGCACGCCGCATTCGCCTCGGGTGCAGCCGCGGCACTGACCCAGGAGCATACGCGGATGGAGGCGGAAGAAGCCTGGATCGCGGTGGATTCGACTCAGCTGGCGCTCCAGCACATTGCCGCCGCCTATCGGCAGAGATTTTCCATCCCTGTGGTTGGGATCACAGGGAGCGCCGGGAAGACGACGACGAAAGAAATGACCGCGCTGGCACTTTCCGCAGGATACAAGGTGATGAAGACGGGAGGAAACCATAACAGCCAGATCGGACTGCCCCTGATGATGTTTCAGTTTTCCAGGGAACACGAAGCGGCGGTGGTGGAGATGGGGATAAGCGATTTCGGCGAAATGGCGCGCCTGGCTCAGGTCGCCGAGCCGAAGTACGCCGTCATGACCAACCTCGGCATTACTCACATCGGCCAGCTCAAAACCCAGGAGAACATCCTGCGGGAGAAGCTGCACATCACGGACCGGTTCACTCAGGGTTCCGTTCTGTTTTTAAACGGGGACGATCCAATGCTGGCCGGACTCCGCGGCAAGACAGGGTATGAGGCCGTCTTTTACGGCACAGCGCCCTGGTGCGATTTCCGCGCAGAGGGGATTACGGTTCAAGGGGAAACCACCGCTTTCCGCTGCCTTGCTCCGGGGAGAGAGAGCGTGGAGGTGATCCTGCCGGTACTGGGAATGCACCATGTTCTGGATGCCCTGGCCGCCCTGGCCGTGGCGGAGCGGCTGGGCGTGCCCCTGGACCGGGCCGCCGCCGCGCTGGGGGATTACCGCCCCCTGGCCATGCGCCAGCAGATATACCATGTCAACGAGGTCGCTGTCATTGATGATTCTTACAACTCCAGTCCCGGCGCGGCCAAAAGCAGCCTGAGTGTCCTTGCGGGGTTCCGGGCCGGCCGCAGAGTAGCCGTGCTGGCGGATATGCTCGAACTGGGGGAGTATTCCCGGCAGGCCCATTTTGAAGTCGGTGTCTGCGCCGCGGAAAGCGGAGTGGATATTTTACTGACCGTCGGTCCGGAGGCGAAAGCCGTGGCCGAGGGTGCCCGCTCCGTCCGGTCCGGGATCGACTGCCGCGTTTTTGACCATAACCGTCAGGCCGCGGCGGAGTTGAAATCCTTTCTGTCTCCCGGTGACGCAGTTCTGGTCAAAGGCTCCCGCGGTATGCATACGGACGAAATCGTCCGCGCCCTGCTGCAGTTTCCCGCTTCGGTAGGGACAGTCCGGCCGGCCCAATAATCCCCGCCTGAAAAATATGAAAGAAAACCCGGCTTATAATGGAGTGTTTTTAAAATGTTAAACGTTGACAAGATAAGTGAAGAAACCTATTATGCGTTCATTTCTCAAGCGGATCTAGGCAATTTTATGCAGTATCCTTCCTGGGCCAAGGTCAAAACTGAGTGGACCAGCGATTTATTGGGGTGGTTCACCCCGGACAATAAATTGGCAGGGTGTGGTTTGATCTTATACCGGAAAATGCCCTGCCTTAACCGGTACCTGGCGTATTGTCCCCGCGGTCCCCTTATTGACTGGCAGAGCCCCAACCTCAGGGAATGGTTCGAACCTCTTGTGGCTTATTTGAGAAGCAAGCAGGTTTTCAGTATCAAGATCGATCCTCCGGTGGTCCAGGCAAAATGGTCTGCCCCCACCATTAAAACGTTTTTAGGGCAAGCCCGTGAACAGGGCAGCAAAGGGAAAGTTTTGCGCGATTTGCCGCCGGACGAAGACTACACAACGGTCCAACAAGTGCAGCAGCAATTACGGCAAATGGGTTGGCGGAAGCAGCGGGGGGATACGGGTTTCGCTGCGACCCAGCCCCAATATGTTTACCGCCTGCCCTTAGAGGGGCGCAGCCTGGAGGAGGTCTTCGCCGGTTTTCATACCAACTGGAGGCGCAATGTTAAAAAGGCCGAGCGTTTGGGCGTCAAGGTCCGGGTCGGGACCGAACAGGATTTACCGGCTTTTTATGAGCTGCTGAAGGTAACTTCAGAACGGGATCACTTCAAGGTGCGCAGTTTCTCCTACTTTTCCAATCTGTACCGGTCCTTAAAGGCTGAAGCGGCAGACCGTATTGCTCTTTATCTGGCGGAAGATGAAGAGGAATTATTGGCTGCTACCTTAGCCGTCCATTCCAACGCCCACTCATGGTATCTTTACGGGGCCAGCAGCAATGTAAAACGGGAGAAGGCCCCGAATCATGCTATCCAGTGGCGGATGATTCAAGATGCTTATCAGCTTAAGGCCTACACCTATGATTTTAGAGGCATCAGCCCTACCCTGGATGAATCTGACCCCCTGTTTGGGTTGTTGAGATTTAAATTGGGCTTTGGAGGCGAGGCTTGTGAAATGATCAGTGCTTGGGACTACCCCCTGCAGCCTTTATTATACCGGGCTTTCCAGCTGTACTTAAAACGGCGGTAGGGTGGGCCATATTCCTGAAAGGGGTCTCGACATGAAAAGAAAAAGATTGACTCAGTTGTTCCCATTCCTGCTGCCGGTCCGCAGGACCCAACGGAAATTATTCTTCTATACCGAGATGTACTTTGACCGGAACCACTATGCCAAAGCAAAGGCTCCGGAGTTTTTGCCTTTTTGCGTCTATGAAACCAAGTCGAAGCTTCTCAATGAAAATACCGGCATGGATATGAGATACCAGGAGAACAAGGTGTTTAATCTGCGCCTTGCCGCGGAAACTGTCAATGGCCTATTGATCCGCCCTGGTGAAACATTTTCATTTTGGCAGCGGGTGAGATATGCCGAGAAAAATGAGCGGTACAAGGACGGTTTGTGCGTGGTCAATGATGAATTGATTACGGTTCCGGGAGGCGGTTTGTGTCATCTCAGCAATTTGCTGTTCTGGCTGTTTCTGCATATGCCCCTTACGATTGTCGAACGGCATGCTCATGAGATTAAGGATTTTCCTTCGCCGGATGAGGATGAACCGGATGGTGTGGACGCCACAATCCACGAAGGGTGGTTGGATTTAAAGGTCAAAAACAATACCAATCTTACCTTCCAAATTGAAATAGCCATCGATGAGCCTTACATCTATGGCCGTATTTTTATGGATCAAGCCAAAAGGTATAGTTACGAGGTCGTTAATCGGGATAAGAGCTTTTTTAAAAAGGAGGGAAAAACCTTTGAGCGGGTTTCGGTTTGCCGGCAGGTGATCGACAACGAATCCAAACAGGTTGTTTCCGAAAAACTGCTTTATACGGATGTATTTGAAATCGGGTATGTGCTTCCGGAAGGAACGGCTATCGCAGACGAGAAGGCGTGATGGAAAGCGCTAAGCCGGCGGTGCAGTCTTAGATGCTCGCAGGAGAGGGTCTGCCCCCCCCCCATGGCACAGAACACGCCCTGAGGGATACTGTTTTGAAAAGACTATGATTGCCTGAAATATGAAAGGAGAAAACAGCATGGATCGGTTGAAAATCGCAATTATTTTCGGAGGCTGTTCCGAAGAACATCCCGTCTCCGTTAAATCGGCTGGGGAGGTTGCCAAAAACCTGGATCTCGATAAGTATGAACCCTTCTATATCGGGATTACGAAAAATGGGGTTTGGCAGCTTTGCCGCTACCCTGAGGCCAATTGGGAAAACGGCATTTGCCCTTCGGTTATCCTGTCACCGGACAGAAGCCTCCAGGGATTGCTTGTTCTGGAGCAGGGACAATATAAAACGATTCCTTTGGATCTGGTGTTTCCCGTTCTGCATGGTAAATTTGGCGAGGATGGGGCGGTGCAAGGTTTGTTGGAGCTCTCCGGCATCCCCTATGTGGGCTGCGATATCCCCAGTTCGGCCTTGTGCATGGACAAATCCCTTGCTTATATCGTCGCCGGAAACGCAGGAATTGCCACGCCAAAGTTCCGGACGGTCACGGCGAAAGAGGCCATTGATGCCGAACGGCTTGCTTATCCCGTTTATGTCAAGCCGGCCCGTTCGGGTTCATCCTTCGGCGTCACTAAAGTATGCCGCCAAGAAGAATTGCTGAGTGCGGTGGCAATCGCCAGCCAGTATGACTCGAAGGTGCTGATTGAAGAGGCTGTCATCGGCACTGAGGTAGGGTGTGCAATATTTGGCAACGATCTGGATTTAATGGCCGGGGAGGTCGATCAGATTCGCCTGTCTCACGGCTTTTTCAGAATCCATCAGGAGAATGAGCCGGAAAAGGGTTCCGAAAACTCAACCCTAATCGTTCCCGCCGACATTTCGCCGCAGGCGCGTTCGCGGGTTCAGGAGACGGCAAAAGCCATCTATCGCGCTTTGGGATGCAAGGGACTGGCACGGGTGGATATGTTCCTGAAGGAAGATGGAGAAGTAATCCTGAACGAGGTGAATACTTTGCCCGGTATGACCTCGTACAGCCGTTTTCCGAGGATGATGGCGGCCGCAGGCTTGCCCTTTGCCGAAGTGATCGACCGGCTTGTCTCGTTGGCCTTGCAAGGAAAAACAGGAGCCTTATCCCAACACTTACTTTAATTTCCCTATCACCTAATTAAGCAGGACAAGAAAATTGTCAAAAGGGACAGTTTGCCGATAGGATGGGCTGTCCCTTATCGGTATTGTGATATTCAGAAAATCTTAAGAGTTTCATAAGCAAAAGCTGCAAAATGGATTTTTGGCTTTGCGGTATAATAATATGGGGTTATATTCTTAAAAGAAGGGAAGATGACGCTTTTGGCTGCTAATATTTTGATTGTTGATGATGAACAAGCTATTGCCGATTTGGTGGAAGTTTATCTGAAAAATGAGAACTATAATCTCTTTAAATTTTATAACGGCAAGGATGCCCTTGACTGTATTGAAAAGGAAAAACTGGATCTCGCCATTTTGGATGTCATGCTCCCTGATGTAGACGGTTTTTCAATCTGCCGGCAAATCCGGGAAAAGCATAATTTTCCGGTGATCATGCTGACAGCCAAGGAAGAAGAAATCGATAAGATTACCGGGCTGACCTTAGGCGCGGACGACTATATCACCAAGCCGTTCCGTCCCTTGGAGCTGATTGCCCGCGTCAAGGCGCAGCTGCGGAGATTTACCAAGTATAATTCTGCAGAGCCAAACCAAGAGGAACACGTGATTGCCTTTTCCGGCTTGGTCTTAGACATGGATACCCATGAATGTACCTTGAATGAAAAAAAACTATCCCTCACGCCTACGGAGTTCTCCATTCTTTGGGTCCTTTGCTCCAACCGCGGCCGGGTAGTCAGTTCGGAAGAATTGTTCAGTGAGGTATGGGGAGACAAGTATTTCACCAACAGCAATAATACGGTCATGGTGCATATCCGGCATTTAAGGGAAAAAATGCAAGACAGCGCGGAACATCCTAAATATATCAAAACGGTATGGGGGGTTGGCTATAAAATTGAAAAGTGAGAAAAGCAAAAGAAAAAATGATTATTCAAAATTAAAAAGAAAATTATTTTTGCAAATGCTTCTGCTGGTTTCTGCCACGGCAGCAACTGTGATCCTCATGCGTTCTGTAATTCAAAAGAACTTTAGTGTTGGAGACAGTATTGTAGAATTTTTAAAGAATACCTTTTATCTGCGTGACAGCGATGCTGTAATAATTTATCGTTATATATTTCTTCATAATATAGAAGTTATTACATTTATTGTAATTCTTATATTCTTGGTTATTTTGCTTGGTTTTTCAATCTCCTGGTTTACTAAATATTTTGACGAAATCAGTGACGGAATGGATAAACTTGTTGGGGAGTCTACTGCCGAAATTGCCTTATCAGCGGAATTGGGTTTTATGGAAAATAAGCTGAATCAGATAAAAAGCAACTTGGAAAAACAAAAGAAAGCTGCTCTTGAAGCAGAGCAGCGTAAAAATGATCTGGTCGTTTATTTGGCTCATGATATCAAGACACCCCTGACCTCCGTGATAGGATACTTAAGTCTTCTCGATGAAGCACCCGATATGCCTCCGGAACAGAAGGCAAAATATGTCGGTATTACCTTGGAAAAAGCGTATCGCTTGGAGCAGCTGATCAATGAGTTTTTTGAGATCACAAGATTTAATCTGCAAACGATTGTCTTGAATAAAGAAAAAATCAATTTACTGTTTATGCTCCAGCAGTTGGCCGATGAATTCTATCCCATGCTGACGCCTGCCCAGGGAAAGCAGGTGTCCGTCAATGTCCCTGAAGGTCTCACACTGTGGGGGGATGCCGACAAACTGGCCCGTGTGTTCAATAATATTTTGAAAAATGCGCTGGCCTATAGCTATGAAAACAGCGTCATCGATATTTCTGCTCAAAAGCAGGACAAAAACACTGTTATAACGTTTACGAATCAAGGTAATCCGATCCCACAAGAAAAACTGGAAACGATATTTGAGAAGTTCTTTCGGCTGGACACATCCCGCTCTACCAATACAGGCGGTTCCGGACTTGGATTGGCTATAGCCAAAGAAATAGCCAACGCCCATGGAGGCAATATTTTCGTGCAAAGTAATTCAGAAAAGACCGTATTTACTGTCGTGCTTCCGCAAAAACAAGAAAAGGCAACCGATCGGCATTGCTAAATGCTCTACCTTAAACATGCGGTAGGCGAAACGAATAGCTTAATTCGTAATCGAATAGGGTGAAAAAAATATGAAGTATAAAGATACTGTCGCGCTTGTTGTTATCATCGTCTCGTCTGTTGGCGGTGCGTATGGCTCTGCAGCTGGCCCGGCTGTGACGATGAAGCCTTAAAAAAACGACTCATACATCGATGCCATCAATCAGTTTATCAACGGCAAGCTGCTGAATAGCCGTCATAACTAGGGCTTTTTTCTATCATCGTGCGGTGAGAAATTTCCCGTCTTATGGTAAACTATAGGCAAGGCAGATGAAAGATACACGCCGTCAAGGGGATACGGAAAAAACACCATCGGTTCATTTTGACGAAACGGCAGGAGCAAAACATGGATGCAAAGAAACAAAGTTTAGTGTCAAGCAAGAGAATTGAAGTATTACTATTGCTAGGTTATACAGTTGCTATAATCTATTTGATGTTTTTTGGGTTTGATAGGCCACAAATGAGTAACATTCTTCAAGAATATCGTTTTTCGATAGTTCCTACAGGAATACCTTTATGGTTTCCCAAGAGTTTATCAGCAGATTCTTTGAGATTGTGGATTTTCAGTTTAGGGAATTTATTAGCCTTTGTACCTTTTGGCGTACTAGTACCTATGATGGTTAATATTGGATATTATAAATTTATCGGTATCTTTTTGATTTCCATATTATCATTAGAGATACTTCAAATGATAACTTATCTTGGCAGTTTTGACGTAGAAGATATAATTATAAACTCGATGGGAGCCACGATAGGTTTTTTCTCATATAAAATAGGTAGTCGATGTAAATCAGTATCAAGAAAAATTGTGAGTGTCATCTTTTGGATCTTGATTTTTTCTTTTATGCTCATTGTTTTCGCAGAGGGCGGATGGAGTGCGTGATTGAGGAGAAATATCAGATAGGTGTTCCAAGTCATGCCGAGAACTCATCGACCTTCTGGCATTGCTTCGAAAAGCCGTTACGGAAAACAAATACGTCACCCGATTACCGGTAAAGTATACAGGGCAACGGTGTTTGATGCCCGAGTTTTACTTACACCCTTTATGGCCTATCCTACTACTTCAACCACATTAAGCTAGCCAATATACAGGAAGGCAGGAGAACGAACATGGACTGGATTGATCTGAAGAGATTGAAAATTATTGGCTAAGGGCCTATGCCGAAATAGATACTGTGGATGCCAAAATATCGATTATTGAAAAATGTGGATATCATTTAATTGCCCATCAAAACAGAACAACGACAGCTTCGCGCCTGGGAGCGATGAAGAACTTCAGAACCTTATTGTCGGTGATTTGAAACCGCATAATGCCCCCATCATCCTTGTCGAGTCTGATCCGGGTTGGCCTAAAGCTTTTGAACGGGAAGCTCACCGGATTCGTTCAATACTGGGAGACAAAATAATACAGTTGGAACATGTGGGCTCAACCTCAGTCCCGGGGCTGTGCGCCAAGCCAATCATAGATATGCTGCTGGTTGTGGAGAACTCTGCCGACGAGATGTCCTATGTCCCGGCCTTGGAGGCAGCGGGATACCCATTGCGGATTCGAGAGCCCGAGTGGTTTGAACATCGTATGTTCAAAGGCCCTGATATTGACATTAATCTGCATGTGTTCAGTGCAGGCACTTCTGAGGTTGAGCGAATGCTGCGCTTCCGCGATTGGTTGCGGTCCAATGAGGGGGATCGGGACAAATATGCCCAAGTTAAGCGAAGTTTGGCAGAGACTACGTGGCGGCATGTTCAGCACTATGCGGATGCCAAAACCTCAATAATACAGGAAATCATGGAACGTGCGAATGCAAAATGCAACACCCTCCGTCAGCAGACTTGAAATACGGTCTGCTTTTAATATCTTGACAATATCGATATTCGATGTTATTCTGTTAGCAAAACATATCGATATTCGATATTTATGAAGGAATGATGACATGGCCAGAGAAAAATATCAGACATTAACAGAGCAAATGTTTTATATCCTTATTTGCCTGAAAAATGAGGCCTGTGGTGTCGATATTATGAAAATGGCCGCAGAGCTTACCGATGGCAGAGTGCTCATTGGCCCTGGAACCCTATACAGCTTATTGGATAACTTTGTCAAGGAAAAAATGATTATAGAGACGAAAACGGAGAATCGAAAAAAAAGCTATATCATTACCAATCTTGGTGAAGAAATGCTTGAAAAGGAATATCGCCGACTAACAAAGCAGAAAAGTGATTACGAAGCACTCGTAAAAGGTGGTGGGCAGGATGAAAGATAAAGTGAAAAAGGTAATAAATTTTAGATTTGACCGTTATAAGGACATAGAAATTAAACTGGAGAAACTGGCTGCCAAGGGATTATTTCTGGAGGAGTGCGGTGCCTTTTTATGGACATTTCGCAAAGGAGAGCCGAAGAGTTTAAAATACACCGTTACATATTTTTCTGAGGGGTCAGTATTTAATCCCGATATTACGGATAATCAGCAAACATATTTAGATTATGCCAAGGCCGCCGGTTGGAATTTTGTAACCCAATTCAATCAAATGCAGATCTTTTACAGCGAAGCTGACAATCCTATACCATTTGAGACGGATGAAAAAGAGAAATTTGACAATATCAAACGATGTATGAAAAAGAGCTTTCTTCCATCGATAATGATTATGATGCTGGTTTGCGTGTTTAATTTGGTTGTGCAGTTTAATTCATTTCAATTGAATCCAATCGAGTTTCTGTCAGATCCCGGTCGATTGTTTTCTGCTGCCATGATTCTGGCGGTTGTCATTTATGAAGTGTATTTCTTGCTGGATTACTTGATTTGGTGTAAACGCTCAGAGCGCTCCATCGCCGGTGGCGGAGAATGTGTTGAAAATATCAGCATGGTGCGCAGAATAGTCCATATTATCTTTATGAGTTTTTTCTTAGCTGGCTTTGGTTACTTTTTGTATTACCTCGTTTTTAAAATAAGCTGGTTCGGTGTATTCCTATGCATCATACAAATGCCCATTCTGCTGATCGTATTTCGGTTGTCAATCAACTATTTGAAAAAGAAAAAAGCATCGGCTGCGATCAATAAAGTGATATCGATTACTGTGCTGATCATTGCTGATTTTGTCTATCTCGCCTTCATTGTATTGTTCACGATTAAATTGGGCTTTAATCTAGGTGCTGACTCGGATTATCGCACCATTGTTTGGCCGGTTACCGCAACAACCAGCCATGAGTACAGGCTGTATAGGGATGATATCCCCCTCACCTGTGAAGCTTTATACGGTGATCTCGATTATGACTATTATTCCTATGAAAAAGAGATAAATAGCACATTGTTCCTTACCCAAAGCAATTACCGGCAAGATTCATTGCCTGCCAAAGACGCACCTCCGCGGCTCGAATACGATATCTTAGAACCGCAATTTAAGTTTGTTTATCATCTCGCCAAGAATCATCTGCTTGAGATACCCCAGTGGCGAGAGGATGAAAGCTATGAGCCCATCGACAATAAAATTTTCGGCACGGTAGAAGCTTATCAGCAGTATTATGATGATACGCCAACAGGTGAATACATTTTGCTTTTTGAGAAGAAAATTATTGCGCTAAATATGGAAGAACCGCCAACCATGAAACAAATTTCCATCATTAAAGAAAAATTACGAATTTAAAAGATAAAAGATTCCAAATTGGTCATTTTCAAACCAGATCTCAATCTAATGTAAAAGTGCTCTGTGGTTTCTACTTGAAATGGAAGAGTGGTTTTATTGCACAAGGAGTTGAGCAAATGCAGAAAGAAAGTGATGGCCGTAACGCTCATGCAGTCGGACTTATATGACGTACCGCAGCGCATATCTGCCCTTCCCGCCAGCGGGGTGAGACATAAGCAGCCCACAGATGGGCTGAACATAATTCATATGGAATGAGAAGAGCGTGTCGCCCTACGTTTATGTGTAAACATAGGGCGACACGCCCTTTCTATAGATCGCCATGCGCGATTTTATCTCTGAGTCCAAGAATTTTAGTGTGAATCCTGTCAATAATTTTTAGAAAATCTTCATCCGCTTTGCCGGTTGGATCATCCAGCCCCCAATTCTCCCGATACCTGCAGGGAAAAAACGGGCACTGAACATTACAGCCCATTGTAATCACAATATTCACTGGAGGTATGTCAGCTAGAAGCTTAGAATACTGAGCTTGTTCCATGTCGATGCCATAAAGCTGTTTCATTATGCGCACGGCGTCCTGATTGAGCTGTGGTTTGATTTCCGTTCCGGCAGAGTAACTTTCAAACACATCAGCTGCGAGATGTTTGCCCAGTGCCTCGGCAATCTGGCTGCGGCAGGAATTGTGAGTACAGATAAAGGCAACCTTTGCTTTAACGCTCAATTCTTACCCCTTCCTTATAAATATTATATTTATCATATCGAAAACTGTCAACCTAGCCTGTTTGAATTGGCTAACGGGGGAACCTTGTTTTTAGATGAAATTGGAGATACGCCACTGGAAATCCAACCCGTACTATTGCGTGTTTTTGAAGAAAAAAGGGTTACAAGACTTGGGGGAAGCAGAGGTATTCCGGTAGATTTCCGTGTGATCGCTGCAACCAATAAGAATCTTTCTCTAATGGTGAAAGAAGAAACCTTCCGGCAGATCTATCGGCCGGTTTTTTTATTGCTGTTTTTGTTATTAAGAAATACTTAAAGAATTAAGTGAGGGTTTCTTAAGACTTTTTTTATTAATTCTTAAATTCTATAGCTCATAATGAATCCATCGGCAGTATGAAAGGCAACAAGGAGGCTAAATGGGCTATATGAATCAGTCTAAGGATAGAATAAAATTTTGTGTTTACTTGCTGGCAGTGATTGCCGGACTCATAGGGATAGTTGTTTACTTGAAATCGAGCGGTATCTTAACTTATATGTCCTCTGCTGAAGAATTTAAGAATTATATTGAGGGATACGGGGAAAAAGCTTATCTAGTGTTCTTTCTTCTTCAATTAATATCGGTTATTATTGCACCCATACCCAGCAATGTAAGTGCTGTAGTAGGTGGAACAGTATTTGGTATGATGGGTTCATTTTTGATCAGTATGCTGGCAATTATCATCGGTTCTACCATAGTGTTTATGCTGGGCAAAAAATTCGGAAGAACCTTTGTGGAGAGGTTCGTAAGTCCTAAGGTTTTAGATAAGTACGAACAGTATTTTTCATCCAAGAAGGGGGAACTGCTCCTCATAGTACTCTTATTTCTGCCCTTTTTCCCCGATGATGCCATGGGCTTCGTAGCCGGACTCAGCAGGATAAGTTTAGGAAGATATGTAGTCATCATGCTGCTGACGAGGCCTTGGGAAATACTGGCCGCCTCAGCCCTGGGTTCCTTTAATATAGCAATGCCCTTGTGGGGGTGGGGAGTCATCGCTCTGGTTATTATTGGTATAGCTAAAAATAGTGACAAACTGGAGAAAAAGCTGGTTGCCGCTGTTCAAGGGGCTAAAAAATCAGGCAGGTGTTAAGTAAAATGACGAATGCCCATACCTCCAACACCAATTTATATTCAGGCAGACAAAGGTGTCTTAACAAGGGTTTTCAAAATCTGATGAAGAACTATTTAAATCATGGAACCGGGAAATATAGTTATTTCAGTAAAGAAAGAAGGAAAGCGGGTTTGGGATTAATTTGAAGAGTTTATGCACCTAATATAAATACTGCTGATGTTGAAAACTTATTTAGGACGACAGGCATACAGTGAGGACCCATTCGTCTTAAATTAATGTAATAATTAATGTAATCTTTAGGTTCATGCTAAAATGAAATCTACAACCAAATGACATTGGATTTTGATTAAGGTAGATTGGAGAGGTAATCATGGGGAATAGGGATAAATTTGAAATGATCACTGCTAGCTATAACACTTCGGAAAGGGTCGGATGCCTCCTTGTTTGTCCTTGATGCTCAGAAATAGAGTTGCCGATTTGAATCCATCCTTGAAAGGTGTAAGAACATGAGCAGCATTTTACTTATCGAAGACAATGAGCAGCTTCAAAAATATATCTCTGAATATCTGGCAGCCTACAGTTTCACGGTCCATATCCTTGAAGACTATGATACTGTGCTCGAAACAATAGCGGCTTATCGCCCCAAACTCATTTTGCTCGACATCAACCTGCCGAAATTTGATGGTTTCTACTATTTGAAACTGATCCGAAAACATTATAATATTCCCATCATCATCATTTCAGCGCGCAGTGAAGAAGGGGAGCAGATACGCGGTATGGAGAACGGCGCAGACGATTATATCACGAAGCCCTTTTCCATTGGCGTCCTGTCGGCCAAAATAAACGCGATGCTGCGCAGGGAGGCGGAGCAGCAAAAGAGCGTGATAGCCCTTGCCGGGCTATGTCTGAATGAAAATACGATGAGTGCGGCCTATGGCGGCACAGCAACGGAGCTTTCCAAAAATGAATACCGGGTCCTCCGGTTGCTTATAAAAAACGCCGGGCAGATCGTCAGCCGTGAACAGCTTTTGGAGGAGCTTTGGGACGATGTGAGCTTTGTTGACGATAATACCTTGACTGTGAATATTACCCGGGTGAAAAAGAGGCTCATGGAGATCGGACTGCCAAACTGCATTGAAACCAAAAGAGGTGTAGGCTATGTATTTAATCCGGCTAATCTGCCAAACGATTGACAGCGAGAGGAAAACTGTTATTGTTTATCTTGTCAATACGGCCGTTCTGCTGCTGCTGTTTAATCTTCGTGTCACGGACAGCAGCATGATTGTTTATCCTACTCTGCTTAGCCTGACGATCCTGGCGGTTTACTTAATCGTTAAAGCTGTGATGATGCACAGCTTTTTGTCTGCTTTGGACAGTGCACAACATAGCCAGGGGCATGAACTCTATCCTGAAACCGGCAAAGAAGCCCTTGTTTTTGCAGCTATTGAGGACGTACATGCCCATTATCAGGATCAGATGATTGCCATGAATGAAAAGCTGGCGGGCCGCAATTCGATGTTCTCCAGCTTTATCCATAACATGAAAACCTCTGTATTGGTCATTGAGCTGGCCTGTGCTCATCCATCCCCAGAGGCGCTGAAGGATATTGCTCTGGAAAATGAAAAGCTGAAAAGAAATCTGGAACAAGCTCTGAATATTCTGCGGCTTGATGAGTTCGCCAATGATTATGTGCCGGAGCGTGTTGATCTTCACGGGTTGGTCAGCGCGGTTATCAATGAAAAGAAACGTGACTTTATCTATGCCGGCGTGTATCCGAAACTTCAAGGTCCTACGGCCTATGTTTACACTGACCGAAAGTGGGGGGCTTATATTATCGAACAAATCATCGCCAACGCCATCAAATACAGCCCTGCCCATAAAACGATCCATATGGAGGTACATCCAGGGAAAAAACGCACAGTACTGACAATACGTGACGAAGGCATCGGTATTGCAGCGGAAGATATTCCCCGGGTTTTCGAGTTGTTCTTTACGGGTAAAAACGGGCGGGAGTATAAAGCCGCCACAGGGATAGGACTTTTTATGGTGCGCCACATCGCCGGGCAGCTCGGTGTCGAGGTAAGCCTGACCTCTGCTGTGGGCACCGGCACCAGTGTCAGTCTTTCTTTTCTTGCAAAGCTGTAAGATTAGTGTAAGCCAAATCAATGGTTACTTTATGCCCTTTTCGCTATACTGGCGTTATGCTAAAGCAAACGTCTACGGCGCAGTGCCTGCTCCGGGGCAATGCCGCGATGCCGTGGCTGGCAGGGAGCGGCGAAAGGGGATGAATGGATGAACGATATGATCACTGTAGAAAATTTAACAAAAGTATACCGCTCTTTTAAGGGCGCGAAAGAGGTGCACGCTTTACAGGGTGTGAATCTCACCGTTGCTGAGGGTGAGTTTATCGGTATTATGGGACCGAGCGGCAGTGGCAAAACCACCCTTCTCAATATATTATCCGGCCTTGATACGGCAACATCAGGCCAGGTGATGATCGAGGGCAAGCCGATAGCTAAACTCAAAAAAGATGAGCTGGCGCTGTTCCGCCGGCAAAGAATCGGCTATATCTTTCAGGACTTTAACCTCCTGGAAAGTCTGACTCTGAAGGAAAATATCGCCTTGCCCCTGATTTTGGACAAGATCGCGCCGCCCCAGATTGAAAAACGTGTGCATGAGCTGATGACCTTCTTCGGTATCGGGGATCTTGCTGAAAAATACCCATACCATGCTCCGGCGGTCAAAAACAGCGCGTCGCCGCTGCGAGGGCCCTTGTCACCGATCCGGCGGTCTGCTTTGCCGACGAACCCACCGGCAATCTCGATTCGAAATCGTCGGCCAATATTATGGAAATGATGACCCGGATGAATAGCCAAAAGCGCAGTACCATCCTGATGGTTACTCACGATGCCTTTGCCGCATCCTACTGTCAAAAGATTATCTTTATCAAAGACGGGAAAATCAATGTGCAAATCCAAAGCCCGGGCGACCGCAAGGCTTTCTTTGACAAGATATTGGAAACATTGAGCATTGTGGGAGGGGATCAGGAATGACCTTCCGGCATATTGTGGGCAAAAACCTCAAGTATAATCTGGGGCGTTTTCTTTCCTATCTTTTCGTGAACAGCTTTGTGGTTGCGGTTTTATTTTTGTACGGCAGCCTGCTGTTTAATGAAACTTTGGCCCAGAACGGCTCTTTTCGGGCGGCATCCGCTTATATTCAAGCTGCGGCCTATGCCATCCTCTTGTTTGCCATCGTTTTTGTAACTTATACAGGGATCTATTTTGTGAAATCAAGAAGCCGCGAATTTGCGCTGTATCTTACCCTGGGCATGACGGACAGAGATTTGATCCGCATGATTCATATGGAGAGCCTTGTGATTGTTGCGGGGTCGATGGTTATGGGTGTGCTTTCCGGACTGCTGCTGTCCAGGCTGTTTTATATGATACTGGGCCGAATATTGGGCTTTACCGGGGTGAGCTACAGTGATATTTACTATATCGACTACCGAACCTTTGGTTTAAGCCTGGGCGTTTTTATCCTGGTTTTTCTTTTTAACATGCTTTTTACTAATATCTTTATCCGCAGACTTTCTATCGCTCAGCTGATGAAGTCCTCCAGCACCAAAGGCATTGCCAAGTCCCGTCCGGTGATTGGCGCCATTGCCGCCGTTGCCTGCATTTTTTCAACCTTCTTTCTGCATGAGTTCCTGGCCAGAAGGGAGTGGGCCAGAGCGATGACGAGCCATGATCCCGTGCTGATTCCGCTCTTAACCTTCGCGGTTGTCATCGTATCGTTGTATTTCGTCATCGCTTTTGGCATTGACATCCTGCGCTTTTTCAGCAAGCGGTTCCCCGGGTTTTATAACCGGCATATTTTGACCTTGGGCAGCCTCGGTCATCGTTTTTTTTCCTATAAAGTAACGCTGTATATCGTTTCCCTGTTGATTTTTGTCGCCATCTATTTTATGGGCATGGGCACATCGATCTATACCTATAATGATAAAACCCTTGAGGAGTTTGTTCCTTATGATTTTATGATTGAAACAAGGGGTGATCTGAACAAGATCAGCCCGGAGAAGATAAAGGGGATTGTGGAGGGTTCGGGCGGTGTTCTGGGTACCTTTTCCCCTTTGGAATTTGCCGGCTGCCAAAATTACAGAAACAGTGTCGACGGCTTCCGCAATGATTATTTAGAATATCATCGGGACAGTATGGTCATCAGTGAAAGCGAGTTTAACAGGCATATGGGGTTACAGCTTGATGTGCAGCCTGACGAATTGCTGCTTGTTTATAATTCCAGTGCCCATGCCCAGGAATCCATCACCTATGATACGGTTATCACCGTTGAACCCTGGCGGGAAGGGGTGACTCAGGCCGAAGCTTTTGGGGCGAATCCGACAGATATGGATACATTTATCGGCACTTTGGGGGAGAGAAAGCATCTGGTCTATGACCGGGATAAGACAAGCAAGATGCACGCCCCGTTCATTGATTCCTATGGCAATATCGAGTACGCCGGGGTTTTGGCCAATGTAATCGATGACAAGGTGTATGGGGAACTGGAAGCCGAGACAGAAACGGTCTATTTATTTAATCTGAAATCAGGGGATGGGGCAAAGGTTTTAAGGCTCTGCTGGACAGGCTGCGCAAGCTGAACGGCGCGGATGAAAGCTTATGGGCAAGCTCCAGCTTAGTATTCGGTGTCAAAGACGACATAACCCATTTGCGGCCAATTTACAAGCAGGAGCGCTTTGACGTGGCCTTTGGCATCGGCGGATTTACGTTTTTTGCTTTTTGCTTCATTGGCTGTTTATTTTTACTGTCATCAGGGATTGTTTTGTATTATAAGATTGTCACGGATATTGACGAGGAAAAAGAGCAGATAGGGATGCTGAAAAGAATCGGCTTAAATGACAAAGAATGCAGAAGCTATCTGACCACCCATTTAGCCATTCTTTTCTTTACCCCTCTGGTCATCGGCGTTATTTTGGGAACGATCTACATGCATGCAGAGCTTGAGTTCAGTCCTTATGCAGGCTATATGATGGGCTTCATATGGATGATCATCGGGGTGGTGGCGGTTTTGGATGTGCTCCTTTACCTGGCCCTTAGGAAAAGATTTTTCAGAGGGGTTAAAGTTTGATACTTGCTTTTTTCTCGGCAGGGCATCGTGGTTGTTGGAGGGCATGAATTTTTCCATAAGCAAAGCCGCAGAGTTACTGCAGGAAGGAGGCTTTGTCGGCGGGATGCCGGTGGGAGGTACGGTTCGGGTAATTTGCGCTGAAAACCCGCATGGTGTAAGGGTTTTCAGCGTTTTGTGCTATAATAGGGAGTATGAAAAGAGATAGACCGTTGATATTAGGATAAACAGCGGGGGAGAAGTAAGGGGAATGATGGAGTGGATACAAAATTAGACGATTTTAAATTAAGATTTGCGGAAGTTGATGATGCCGCGCTGATTCTGGAATTCATCAGGGAGTTGGCCGACTATGAAAACATGTTGCCTGAGGTCATCGCAACGGAAGACGTTTTAAGAGAGTCTCTGTTCGAGCGAAAAATGGCTGAGGTTGTGATCGGGGAATATAAAAATAGACCGGTAGCGTTCGCTTTATTCTTCCATAACTTTTCTACCTTCCTGGGAAGACCGGGTATTTATCTGGAGGATTTATATGTGAAGCCTGACATGAGAGGGAAGGGTATCGGCAAGATGATGCTTGCTTTCCTTGCTCAACTGGCTTTAGAAAGAAACTGCGGGAGGTTGGAATGGTGGTGCCTGGACTGGAATGAGCCGTCCATTCAATTTTATAAACAATTAGGTGCGGTGCCCATGGATGAATGGACTGTCTATAGAGTAGACGATGAGGCATTAGCTGAATTGGCTGGGAAATTTGCTGGATGATTTGTTTGGTGATTTGCCGGTTGGCAGCTTGCCCTGGATTATAGGGAGGCTAATACATAGAGATGGAACTTAATATGGATTATTTTTTACACATGTTGGACTTGACCCGGATACAATGTGCCGTTGTGATGTTAACTGCATTTTTGGTGGGTTTTTCCAAGACAGGTGTCAGCGGAGTGCTCATGCTTGTGATCCCTGTCCTGGCCAGTGCTTTTGGCGGGAAGGATTCGACTGGCATCCTGCTGCCCATCTTGTTGGTCGGCGATGTATTTGCAGTCTGGTCTTATCGCAAGAGTATTGATTGGAAAAAGGTTTTTGCCCCTCTGCCCTGGGCCTTGATCGGCTTGTTCACCGGTGCTGTCGTGGGCAGAATCATCGATGATCAGGTGTTTATCATCTTGATCGGAGTTATTATATTATTCTGCCTGGGAATTCTAGTGTATACGGAAAAAATGGGGAAGAATTTTACGGTGCCCACCGGGACATGGTTTTATGTAACCGCAGGAATCTTAAGCGGGTTCGCTACCATGATTGGCAACGCTGCCGGTCCGATTTTCAGCGTCTATCTCTTGGCCTTGGGATTGCAGAAGAATGATTTTATGGGAACCGCTGCGTTGTTCTTTTTCATCATCAATTCGCTCAAGGTTCCTGTTCAGATTTTTGCCTGGCATAATATGGGTCTGCAGTCCTTCCTACTGGCAGGGGTGATGCTGCCGATGGTGGCTTTGGGAGCGGCTTTGGGGCTTTTTGTCATTAAGAAAATCAATGAGAAGATTTTCCGATATCTGATTATCTGCATGACGGCACTGTCAGCCTTACGGCTGTTTATATGAATGGACTTAGCCTCTCTTGGGCCCTCGTCGTTTATAGAGGCGGGGGTCAAACGCGGATTAGTTGAGTGATGAAAATGTCTTGTGGAGTTGAACGGTGTTGCGATTTATAAGTGACAAGATAGCTGGATTAAGATAGAATATGACTATAAGATGTATAAGAAGGGAAGGTGATCGTATGGGGGAAGTAATTCGGCCATCTGCAGATTTAAGAAATCATTATAGTGAGATATCCAAGCAGTGTAAAGAAACAAGGGAGGCCGTTATTATTACGGTAAACGGGCGTGGGGATACGGCGGTTCTTGGGCTGCAGGACTACTATCAGATGAAATCAGAATTGGGGCTGTTGAAAACGCTGGCAGAGGCGGAAGATGATGTGAAATCCGGCCGTGTAGGGCTGATGAAAGATTCATTCGATGAACTTCGTGCCTCTTTGCTAGAGAGGAAGAATGTATGAAGTATCAAATCCTACGGACGGATAAGGCGGAAGAGCAGCTCCGTAATATCATATTCTATATAGCAGATGATTCCGGAGACGTGGATGTGGCACTCAAATATCTGGATAAAATCGAAATGGCAATCAATCGGCTGCAAGATTTTCCAGAGTCGGGAAGTGTACCAAGATATTCGGCTTTGAGGAAGCAGGGTTATAGAGTGATAATAGTTGAAAAACATCTTGTGTTTTACAAAATAGCTCAGGAAGAAAAAGCAGTAATTATATACGCCATCGTTGATGGAAGAAGAGAATACCATAATCTATTATAGAAATTATAGTCTGCCGCCAGGCCCGGGCGGCATTTTTTGTAAAAACCTATTGTGAAGGTTTTCGTGCATGGATACGCAGAAGATTACCCAGGTGCTGATAAAGAGTGAATAGGCGGGCAAAATAAAGGTGCGTCTTATTAGGGTTTAGAGATGAAAGGCGGCCGGATTATGGATGCGATTCAAATCAGCCATTTGAAAAAGTACTATGGAAAGCACACCGGGGTTGAAGATGTCTCATTTTCGGTCAAGGAGGGTGAACTGTTCGGGTTTGTCGGACCCAATGGGGCCGGCAAATCGACAACCATCAGAATTCTGCTGAATTTTATCTTTCCCAGCGGCGGTATTGCCAGCATAGGCGGTAAGGATGCCGTAAAGGACAGTGTCGCCATTAAACGGTTTACAGGCTATATCCCCAGTGAGGTCAGATTTTACGGGGATATGAAGGTGGGGGATATAATCCGCGTGAGCAACGGATTTTACAATCGTTCTTATGATGAGGAAACGGAGCGGCTTTGTCGGCTTTTTGAATTGGACAAAACCAAGAAATTCCACGAATTATCCCTGGGCAATAAGAAAAAGGCGGCCGTGGTCTGTGCCCTGGCCCCAAGACCCAAAGTGCTGATCCTGGATGAACCGACCAACGGACTCGATCCCATGATGCAGAAGCAGCTGTTCGCTGAACTGAAGAATCAGTCGGCCCGTGGTGTTTCCATTTTGTTATCGAGCCATAATCTTGGCGAAGTCCAGGAATATTGCCGGAGGGTCGCTTTTATCAAGCAGGGAAAAATTCTGGCCGTCACGGATTTAAAAGAAATACAGCCCCAGAAAATCGTGACGGTCTGGGGTGGACGGGAGATCATGCATCCGGGCTTGCAGCTGCTGGAGGAAAGGGAAGGGAAGCGTGTTTTCCGCTATCAGGGGGAGCGGGCTGTGTTGCTTCGGTTATTGCACGAAGCTGGGTTGGAGGATTTTACCGTTGAAAACGAAAGTCTGGAAGAGCGGTTTATGGATCTTTATCGCAAGGAGGAGCGGCCATGAATGTTTTCCGCCTGGAGCTAAAGAATACATGGAAAAGCACCTTAATATGGGCTGTTTCTCTCAGTATGACTATTTTTGTCCTGCTGGCCTTCTTTCCTGCTATGCAGACAGAATCCATGAAGGGACTGGCCGGGATAAAGATGGAGGGTCTGGACCCTGCCTTGCTGGAAGCGTTGGGATTAGCGGAACTCACGGATTTCACCGTCTTGACAAACTATTTTGGCTATATACTGCAATACATCAACCTGGCCATCATGGTGTACGTTACTCTGGTGGCCGTCAATAGTTTGGTTAAAGAGGAAACGGAGGGGACCATTGAGTTCCTGTACAGCAAACCGGTTGCGCGCACTTCCATAGTGTTTGGGAAGACATTGGCCAATATCTGTTCCTTTCTGGTATTGCTGGTTGTTCTCTGGCTGGTCACAGTCCTGGGTTATCTCTCTTTCAGCGATTATAACCCGGCGGAAAGCGTCAGGGAAGCCGCGATTTTTTACGCGGCCATTCTCTATGCCGGCCTCATCTTTATGGCTGTGGGAGTGCTGCTGTCCGCAGTGCTGAAAAGCAGCAAAGGGGCTTCCGGCATGACTATGGCCATCGTCTTCGGCACATTTGGGTTAGGAATTATGGGCGTGGTCATTGAGGATTTGGATTTTTTATTCTATTTATCACCGCTGGATTGGATTAAAACGCAAAAATTGATGACGGAAGGGATCAGAAGGCAAGAATGGCTCGTTGGGACGGTTGTCATCCTAGCGGGCCACATTGGGGCGCATCTGATTTATCAACGCAAGGATCTGCGTGCTTAATTCCCCATGTTGATCGGGACCCAAAGGGAACGGGGTTTTCCGGTATCCTGCCCCTTTGCGGCATTTTTTGTATTTTCAAGGCGCACAGAAATGGTTTGCTGCAGGCGGAAGTATCTTGACCCAAGTGGTCATTTGCTGTATTATGTAAATGACCACTTGGGTCATTGTCTTTTATCTCAATATAGAACTAGATAGAAATGAGGTGGCTGTCATTTATCCAAAATTCTATAGCTTAGAAGCGGAGAAGCGGGAACGTATCATTAATGCGGCTCTGAAGGAATTTGCCCGCAATGGTTATGAAAAGGCATCGACCAATGAGATGACCAAAGAAGCAGAGATCTCCAAAGGCTCATTGTTCAGCTATTTTAACACGAAAAAGGAGCTGTACCTGTTTCTGCTGGACTATGTGGTTGAGGTCATTGAAAGCATTTATGATGAGGTGGATTGGCAGGAAACCGATCTTTTTAAAAGAATGAGGAAAATTGGCCTGGCTAAATTCAGGATTTATAAAAAATTCCCCCATGCCCTTAATTTTCTCAAGGGTGCAGCCCATGAAGATGCTGGGGAAGTGAAAGCGGAAATCGCTGCAACAGGCAGGCATCTGATCGCCGATGGCCTGGGGAGAGGGTATGAAAATATCGACTGGACAAAATTCCGCGAAGATATGGAGCGGGAAAAAATGCTCAATATTATTACCTGGACCATCTTGAGTTTTGCCGAGCAGCAAAGGGATCAAGTCGACTCCTTTGAAGATCTGAGCCTTGACCTGCTTCAGGAGTGGGATGGATATTTCGACATATTGAAGCGCTGTTTCTATAAGAAGGAGGAGCAGGAGCATGTTTATTGAGGTTTCCAATCTGAAGAAAAGCTACGCGTCCGGCGCCATGACCCATGAGGTTTTGAAGGGAATCGGGATGAAGCTGGCAAAGGGGGAGATCGGTGTCATCCTCGGACCGTCGGGCTCAGGCAAGTCGACCTTGATGAATATCATTGGCGGTGTGGATCGTGGTGACAGCGGGGAGGTTAGGGTTGGCGGGGTTGAGATCAACCGTTTGAACGACGACCAATTGACCGAGTACAGACGCGAAGACATCGGTTTCGTCTTCCAGTTCTATAACCTGGTTCCTAATCTTACCGTGGGGGAAAACATTGAAGTCGTTGCCAATATCAGCAAAGCGCCTTTGGACGTTGACGAGGTCCTGGCGGCGGTGGAAATGAGGGATAAAAAGCGGCGTTTCCCCAGGGAGCTAAGCGGTGGTGAACAGCAGAGGGTCTCCATTGCCAGGGCCATAGTCAAGAATCCGCAGATCCTGCTATGCGACGAGCCCACCGGCGCTCTGGATTATCAGACCTCCCGCAGCATCCTGCAGCTTTTGGAACGGGTGAACAGGGAATACGGAACCACTATTTTGATGATCACTCATAATGAAGCGATTGCCGCCATGGCCAACCGGGTATTTAAACTGAGATCCGGGGAAATCACGGAAGAAGCAGTCAACCAGGTGATTATTCCGGCGGAAAGGATTGAGTGGTAATGGCGCTGAACAAGAGGGTTGGGCGGATAGTGAAAGAAAACCCACTGCGCTACCTGGGCGTGCTTATGCTCATTATCCTGGGCAGTTATACCTTTGTTGCGGCGGCAGGCATAGCCCGGAATCTCGATACTCTGATCACGACCTTTACCGAGGGACATCAGCAGGAGGATCTGTCCTTTGCAACGGACAAAGCCATTCCCGACAGTGCTGAAATGGAGAGAGCGGTTCATGCCGTTATTGAGGAGTACAGGAGTTTTGATGCGGTCCTGTCGGAGTCCCTGACCCTGCGGCTCTTAAGCAAAACAGAAAAGCTGAACATCCCGGCGGTCATCGGGGGACGGGGGCTTGCCGGCCCGGGAGAAATCCTGCTTGACCCCGCTTTTGCCAAAGCCAACGGCTATTCACTGGGAAACAGTATCAAGGCAGCCGGTAAAAACTTTACGGTGGTGGGCTATGTATCCCTGCCTCACTATATCTATCCCTTAAAAAATGTCTACGATATCATGGTATCCCCCAGTAATTTCGGTGTGGGCGTTATCGACCCTGCGGAATTTGCGGATATCGGCAACGGGTCCCTCTTTTATTCTGTCAGGTTTCAGGACAGAACCCAGAGCCTGAACCAGCAGGCAGTGCAATTCCGGGAGCGTTTGCATGCCGAAGGCGTCACAGAATCTGAATGGGTTGACATTATGAACAATAAACGGGCCAGGATGGCCTGGGCGTCGATCACCGGTTTGAAAACCATGAGCATTCCGGTGCCGGCGGCGATGTTTTTGCTGTGCTGCCTGATTATCGGCATTATGATCTGGCGCATGATCCGCCGGGAAGGGGTGATCATCGGAACACTTTACGCCCAGGGCTACCGGCGGCGTGAGCTGATGGGCCACTATATGACTATTCCTCTGCTGCTGGCCGTTGCGGGGGGAGCGGCAGGAAGTTTGCTGGCCCTGTTGTCCGTGGCGCCGGCGATCACAGGGATGGTTTCCTATTACAATGTTCCCGTTACGGCTATTGAACTGAGTTTTTGGCATGTCCTCATCGGCATACTGACTCCTGTGCTGTTTCTGGGCCTCAGCAGCTACCTGGTTATCCGCCTGGAATTGCAGCGCTCCCCGGCGGAGCTGATGAAAGGGAGGGAGCAAAAAACCAAGGTGAACGCTCTGGAGCGGGCCCTTAAGCTAGAGAGGTTCGCCTTCGGCACCAAATTCAAGCTGCGGGAGCAGCTGCGAAGCATTTCCCGCCTTCTGTTCCTTTTTTTGGGCGTTGTCAGCGCTTCGGCCCTTATGCTCTTAGGCTTTACGATCATGAATTCCATGGACTATATGTTCAAAAACAGTACCGAAGGAGCGTTCCGGTTCGAATATGAATACGCCTTTAAGGACCTGCAATACGGGCAAGCCCCGGCAGGGGCGGAAGTTTTCAACGCCGGGAGGTTTTATCCTGAAGACGAGGAAGAAATAGAATTTTATGTGACCGGTGTAGAGCCGGATTCCGCGTTCTTAACGCTGACCGACAGCAAGGGGCAGCCCCTTCCCAATGATCAGATCAACGTAACCAAGCCTTTGGCGGAAAAGCTGGGAATCAAGGCGGGGGACAGGGTAAGCTTGATCAGCAAGCAGGATGGGCAGCCCTATGTTTTCTCTATTGACGCGGTGGCCGATTCCTACGCGGGGCAGTTTATCTTTATGCCCGTTGAGGCATTTAACAGGCAGCTCGGATTGCCCGCCAACAGCTATACGGGGCTCTGGAGCATTGAAAAACTAGCTGTTCCTGACGAGCGGCTTGCCGGAACCAAGTCTTTAAGCGAGATCGCGACAGCTATGGATGAACTGCTGGGGCCGATGCTTTCCATGGTAGTGATGATGACTCTGATCGCCTGTATGGTGAGCTTGATTATCATCTATCTGGTAACCTCCCTCATGATTGAGGAGAATAAGAATACCATCTCGCTGTTTAAGATGTTTGGCTACCGCCGCCGCGAAATCAATGCCCTGATCCTGAACAGCTCGACCTTGGTGATCACGGCCGGATTTCTGATCGGCATTCCCGTCATGGCGGCTTCCATGGGGGCCATCTACGGCTATGTGGGCGGGATGATCAATTTGGTGCTGCCGACGGTCATCAATCCAATCTATGTGATAGTTTGCTTTGGGGCGATCATGGTGACCTATCAGCTCAGCAAGCTGCTGTGTGCCAGGAAGGTACACGCGGTTTCCATGAGTGAGGCTTTAAAAGCAGGAACAGAATAGCAGACAAAAAGAGCGCCGGGGAAGTCCGGCGCTCTTTATTAAGGGGAGCTACTGGATATCGATTTTTTTACCTTTGGGCCCAGTCTTTTCATGCTTGGGCAAGGTAACGGTAAGCAGGCCGTTTTCATATTTAGCCGTTATTTCCTCATGTCTGATATTGGCTATGGCAAAGGACCTGGCCATGGAGCTGGCTTTTCTTTCTTTCCTGATGTAGTTATCCTTCTGTTCTTCCGTACTTTCGGTCTTCTGGACGGTTATAGTAAGCCTATCCTCAGTACAATCAATCTGGATGTCCTCTTTGTTCACACCGGGAAGTTCGGCTTCGACAATGAATTCCTTCTCATTTTCCCTGATGTCCACCCGCATTTGACCGCTTTGGCTGTAAAAGGCTGGGAATAGGGTATCGTTAAAAAAGTTTTCGAAAATGCTGTCAATGTCAAAGAGATTGCGGGATTTCCTTGGCAAACCTGAATTTCTTCCTTCAAAAGGAACCAAATCAAACATAAACAACACCTCCGTCTGTACTTTTACTTGAATTTAAGAAAGGGTAAGGGTAAGCAAGGATCAAAAGACTTATAGTTTAACTAAAACATACAGAATCCACCTCCTTGAGTTCTCTTATCTTGACTGACCAAAACTGACCTTTACAATTTATTTATATAATTTTTCGGCAAGAGCTTCAAGGCCGGATTTTGACCTTCTTTGACTATAGTTTTTTATCCTGTCCTTTTAGCCTGAAATATTTTAGTCGATCATAGAAAATCGCTGCTTTTTTAAAATTTTCAACCATTTTTATTGTTAGGCATGGCCATGAATCGCCGGTCCACAGCCATTTCTCTTACAGCAGATAATAATGGGGAATAATATCCTCATAGGTTCCGTCTTTCATGAAAAAGCCCTTGGGAATGACCCCCAGCTGTACAAAACCCAGCTTAGCGTATAATTGAAGGGCGGCTGTATTGGTGCTGACGACGGCGTTGAACTGCAGGATCTGAAACCCGATTTCCCTGGCTTTGGCGATGCAATGCTTAACCAAAATTTCGCCGATACGTTTGCCCCGTTCTTCACTTTTGACAGCATAGCTGGAATTGCAGATATGTCCGCAGCGGCCCACATTGTTCGGATGGAGGATATACAACCCCACCATTTTGCCGGTGGCTTCCTCGATGGCCACCCCGGTAAAGGACTGGCCGCCGAAAAACTCCAGGCCGCTCTTTTCATCCAAGGGTTCCATCTGGGGGAAAGCCATTCCGGTATCCACTACCTCGTTCCAAATGGTCAGCATAGTACGAATATCTTCAGGTGTAAATTCTCTGACGGCAATGCTCATAATTCATCCTCCTGATGTCTATCTAGCTTATTTTTCATTCATTATAACATGGACTTTCTTTCCTTGACATTTACCTTTTCGCTGATTATAATGAAGAACAAAATCAGCGGCAAGCGTGATATAACCGAAAAAGTCCAGGAAGAAATCGAACTGAACTGAACGTCTCTACCAACTACCGTAAATAGTTGATTATGAAAATTTCGAAGGGAAAGCAGCCGGCACTGTCTAAGGGCCGGCTGTGTTCTGTTTGAAATGTTTTTATAATCTTTTTTTATTATCCTTTAAGCCCTTGGTGGAATGGAAATGCATGAGGAGGTGTGGTCTATGAACGATAAAGATTTAAAAAAGCTGACAGCAAAGTCCCTGGGACGGGAGAAGGCAGAGCTTGTGCTGAAGAATGCCCAGGTCATCAATGTGTTCTCAGAAGAAATTCTGGTCAGAGACGTGGCCGTTGGAGATGGGATGATTGTGGGTGTGGGGCAGTACCAGGGCCGGGAAGAAGTGGATTTGAGCGGGAAGTATCTCTGTCCGGGCTTCATCGACGCCCACCTCCATTTGGAGAGCACCCTGGTGGCGCCGCCGGAGCTCATTCACTCCGCCCTCCAATGGGGAACCACCACGTTTATCATTGATCCCCATGAAGTGGTCAATGTGGCCGGTGAAGAGGGCCTGGATTATATGCTGGAGCAGACCGAAGGTTTGGCGGCCAATGTCTTTGTGATGCTGCCCTCCTGTGTTCCGGCGGTGCCTTTTGAAGAAAACGGCGGTGTTTTTACAGCGGAAAAGATGGAACCCTATCTGGCTAACCCCCGTGTTCTGGGCTTGGGCGAAGTGATGGATTATGTGTCCGTCATTGGAGCAGAAGAGGAGATGGTGAAAAAACTCCGCCTTTTCCGGGAGCGCATCAAAGACGGGCATGCTCCCTATCTCCAGGATAAACAACTGGCGGCCTATGCCTTGGCCGGCATCAAAACGGACCACGAATGCATCGACTATGCCTATGCCCTGGAGGAAATACGCAACGGCATGCAGGTCCTGATTCGCGAGGGTTCCGGTGCCAGAAACCTGGCGGCCATCGTCCGGGGGATTCGGGAAAACAACCTGGATACAGGGAACTTTTCCTTCTGTACCGATGACAAACATATCAACGATATCCAAAGGGAAGGCCATATCAGCTATAACATCAAAAAGAGCATTGCCTTGGGCCTTCCGCCCCTTAAAGCCATCAAAATGGCCACCCTCAATACGGCCAGATGCTACAACCTGACGGAACTGGGGGCAGTTGCCCCGGGATATCAGGCGGATTTCGTCATCCTGGACAGCCTGGAAGAGGTAGCGGTCCATGCGGTCTACCACAAAGGGAAAAAAGTGGAGCGGGAAAAGAAGATTGACATTAAGCCCTGTTCGGAGCAGCTGCGCCGGACCGTCCACCTTCCTGCCCTCAGTGCCGAGGATCTGAAGTTAGCCGTTCCTGACTCCCCGTCCTCCCTGATTCAAATGAGCGAAGGTCAAATCACGACGAAGCATGTGCGGGATGTGCTGCCCGCCCGGGACGGCTGCTTTGTTCCCAATGCCCAATACAACAAGGTGGTTGTGGTGGAACGCCACAAAGGGACGGGACATTTCGCTGTGGCTCCTGTGCTTGGCTTTAATCTGGGGCAGGGAGCCATCGCCACCAGCGTTTCCCACGATTCTCATAATGTGGTGGCCATCGGTGACAATGACGAAAGTATCCTGCTCGCCCTGCAGGAATTGCAGAGAGTTCAGGGGGGCTATACCATGATCCGTGAGCAAAGGGTGCTGGCCACCCTGCCTCTGCCCATCATGGGTTTAATCAGTGACGCCGGCCACCAGGCTGTGGAGAGTATGTTGAATACCATGGTAGGCTATGCTCATGAGATGGGGGTGCCGGCCTCGATCCACCCTTTTATCGCTCTGTCCTTTATCGCCCTGCCGGTGATCCCGGAGATCCGCATTACCACCCGGGGGCTGTATGATGCGGTGGAACAAAAGTTTATCAGATATATCCCATGAATTTCCTGAATTTATGTTGGGCGGGGGAGATGAGGCAACAGAAAAGCCGCTGGGAGCCTACAAAGACCCGAAGCGGCTTGCTATGTGCTGAGAGGGGGTTCATAGCTACGGCTGCTGCGGGGGATCGACAGGGACTACAGCCAAAGTATATCCCAAAGGGTGTAAGATTTTGAAAAGGGTATCAATTTGGGGTGTCGCCTTCATGCTTTCCAGCCTGGCTATAGCGGGTTGCTTTAATCCGGCCAGATCTGCCAGCTGTTTTTGTGACAGTCCCTTTGCTTCCCTAGCCTCTATCAGCTTTCCGATTAACGCTACTTCAAAATCAATTTTAGCACGTTCAGCGGGGGGGACGATATTAGGGTCATTATACAAGTCATTAAATTCTGTGAAATTAGTGTTTCCTATTTTAACGCTCATTTATCATCAAACCTTTCTAAAAAGTCCTTTAGGTTAGTTCTGGCTTGCTCTATTTCTTTTGTCGGCGTTTTTTGGCTTTTCTTGATAAAGTGGTGGAGCAGTACAAAAGTATTGTCACGCCAGTAGAAGAAAAAGATACGGTTTTCAAGTGGTCGCAATTCCCACAAATCCCCAATAGTATAATAACATATTCGTTATTATTGATCAATAACAAATTCGTTATTGCCATATGATGTCCCGAAAAAATCAGGAATTGACAAATTGGTGGGAGCGGGCGTCTTCTCCCACTGCAGCGGTTCCCTTTGGCTGAGGTATAAACATATCATATTTCATGAATTGCCAACATTCTTGTTGGGCGGGAGTACCCAAAAGCAAATTAGCATGCTGGTCTGGACCCCGCCCTCTTTTCCATAGTCCAGTATAGGAAAGACTGCCGCCAAGGCCCTATTAAGGCTTAGGCGGCAGTCTTTGTATCTTAAAAAATGGTTTGCCTTTACGTCATTAGGCGGATGCTTTGGCTAGGGCATCGTTTACTGCGTCGGTGAAACCTTTTAATGTCATAGTAGCGCCGGAGACCGCGTCAATCCCGGTGGACTGGTTGGCGATCACCGCTTCGATATACGTGGGCAATGCCACGCCGCCGATGGTTTCAGTTTCTTTCTGTTCGTCTACGGTGATGGCGGTGATCTTGCCGCCGGCGATGGTGACGCTCACCTTAATATCATCTCCGAAGACCCCGGAGCCCTTGCCCTGATAGGTGCCGTCCTTCCAATTGCCGGAAGAACCGACAGAGCTTGCGGCAACAGCGGTGGTGCCGGACTCGGCGATCTTGCCACTGCCGCCGGAAAGGGAGGCGGCGTGCTTAGCGGCCAGACGGCCAAAGGTGAAGCAGCGCCCGATGGAGAGACCTGTAGCATGGAAGGGATAATCCGCCGCGCCGTAGAACTGTCCGCCCAGGTTGCCGGCACAATAAAGTCCTTCGATAGGCATTTTGTTTTCATCGAGAGTTTGTCCGTTGGCGTTTATATAGACCCCGGAGCAGAGGGCCGAGACGCGCAGATGGCGCCGGATTCCATAAAAAGGAGGTTTTTTAATAGCATTCATCCACTTTTTATCCTTGCCGAAGTCTTCATCCGCACCCTTTGTGCACAACGTGTTGTAGCGCTCGATAGTGGCCAGGAACGCTTGCTTATCCTCAATGCCGAGCTTGTCGGCCAGCTCGTCGAGGGTGTCGGCACGCCAGGTGTCGATCAGATGGGGGAAGACGCCTGTGCGGGCTGTGCCATTATGGGAGGCGGCATAGTGTTCATCGGTAATTTCCGGCATGTATTTTTCCATGACGGCAGGGGGGACTAAGGATTCGAAAGCTTCATGGCTCATATAGTCGCTGTCGTAGATTTGGCAATACCACCCGAGAGAACCTTTCTCCGGATCGTCGTAGTTCTTGCCGCCCTTGTACATATCCTGATGGAGCATGATGTCGTTCATGTAGACGAAACCGATGAACTCATTGCAGAAGCGTTTGCCTTTCATGTTGACGGAAAGGAAGGGCTCCTCATACATGAGGCCGGCATCAAAGTCGTGGAGCATTTTGGTATGCCCGAGTTTTTCCATGACAGCCCCGGCGGTGACCGCCATGAGGTGGCCGTCGCCCGTCTTCTGGAACTGTTTCTTGTCGAAGTTCTCTACATCCGGGCACCAGTGCTTCACCATGGCAGGGTTGTTCTGATAGTCACCGGTGGCGAGGATAACGGCTTTATTAGCATTAAACTTCACATAAGTCCCGTCGGCAAGCTTGCCAACGACGCCCTTCACCCGGCCGGCATCCACAATAAGCTGAACCCCCGGAGTGCTGTAATAAATCTTCATACGGTCGGAATATTGCTGGGCGGCCTCGTCCAGTACGTAGCTCAGGTACGTGCCGATATTATTGGGTTTCGGTCCCATCCAGGGTGCATACATATGGGCTTTAGCCGTACCGTAGTCGAACTTGCTGTAACGATGGTCGGTCCATTCTCCGGTGAAGTCCTGGCTGGTGTCCAGGTAAGCGAAGAGTCCTTTGTCATTGGGCTTGCCGGCGGAAGTGCCGGTCAGGCGGGCGCGGTCGTATACCCATTGCACGGCCTCGCCGGAATGCATAACGTAGGCTTTAAGAAGCTCAGGGTCGGAGCGCCAGCTGTTCAGACTGTTGGTCTGCTGGACATAACGCAGAAGCCCCTCGGTGTCACTTTTGTCGATAATGAGACCGGAACCGCAGTTGCCTTGAGAGACGACCGTGCTCTGCTTTTGCAGCACGGCGACGGAATTGCCCTCCTCAGCGGCGGTGACTGCCGCCGGCACACCGGCCGCACCGGCGCCGACAACGACGATGTCTACTGTAACTTCGCCAACAAAACTGGTAATGGGGTCAAGCTGTACCAGTGAATCCTTAAACTCTTCAAGGGTGAAAGGGCCGGGAAGGGCGGCGGAGCCTTCCGGTGATGTGGGGTCCGCCCCGGGAGTCTCATTTACTACGGATGTGTCGCAGCCTGTCAGTCCTATGAGGCCGATGCCGGCCGCTCCTAAAGCGGCAGTCTTAAAAAAGTCCCTGCGTGAGATAGTGGTGCTCATTGTTTTTTCTCCTCCCAACGATTGATAATATAATTGCGCGATTTCATTTTACAAATCATTGCCGGAAATTTCATCGTACAGTTCCGCTGTTTTGTCTATAAAGTTATTGGCTCTGGACAGATACTGAAAACTGTCCAAGGAAGGCCAAGCCAGGTTTGCTGGGATGCTCTAAACGGATTCACATTTTCAAAAATTTGTGATAAAATGTACATAAATTAAATGTCCGGATGCCTCTGTAGGATAGAAGCGTCCACAACTGGAGGTGAATCTTAGTGGGGTAAGGCAGCGGGAAGGACAGATGAAGCTCTGCACTACTCTGGAAAAAACTCTGGAAAGATTGCTTCAGACAAGGAGCCTTTCGGAGATTAAGGTGATGGATGTTTGCCGCTTGAGCGGCATACCGAGGTCAACTTTTTATTCTTATTTCTGTGATATCTATTCTGTTCCGCAGTGGATATGGGACGACATGATGGAACATTCCCTTTATAAGATCGGTGACGGCCTTACCTGGGACGATGGCCATCGTATTATGTTTGAGAACATTCTGCAGCATAAGATTCTTTTCAGCAAAATCTACTGGGAAAACGACAACAATTCGATCCTGGAATACGGCTACAGGGGAGGATATTCTGCGGTGAAGCGCAATGTTGCGTTCCGCAAACATCACCGCTGGACGGAAGCGGAGCTGCTTGAACTTGACTATACCATCCGGGCGCTGGCCTCCCTCACCACAAAGTGGGGAAGAGACGGCATGATTGTGCCGGTGGAGACCGTGGTGCACATCTTCAACACTCATGTGCCGCCGTTTTTAAAGGAGCTGTGCGACACATAGCCCGCCACTTTTTATGGGAAAGAGCTGTCCGTTAAACCCGAAAGATTTTAGGCTGCTTTTTAAACTACCGCATTACATGTGGTAGTTTCATTTATATTAATCGCCTCATCTTGTTGATGGAACCGTTGTACTCAGGACGCCCGGCTTTTCCTGCACAGGAAAGGCGGGCGTCTTTTCGTGCTGCAGGGGTTCCCCTTTGCGGGGGTAGAAGCATATCATATTCCATAAATTGCCGACATCCTTATTTATGCAGGGAGATGAGTGCAGGATATGCTTTTCGAGCGTGAAGACTGGAAACTGTTCCGGAATATGGAGACACTGACCCAAAAGGCGGGAGTACCTAAAAGCAAATTGTCCATGCTGGTCTGCAAGGAACTGGTGGATAATGCCCTGGATGTGTGCGGTCATTGTGAGATCGGTTTTGAAGACGGTTTTTTTTATGTCAGGGATCAGGGGCCCGGGCTGGACCCCGCACTTTTTTCCATCAACAGGCCTTTAAGATCCTCAAAATACCTGAGGCTGCCCACCCGGGGAGCGCTGGGGAACGGTCTGCGGGTGGTGGCCGGCGCGGTGGCCGCTTCAGGGGGGGAGTTGTATGTTTCCACAAAGGGCAGGCGTTACCGGATCCATTTTCAGCCCGACGGGACGGCCCAGCCCGAGAGCCTGGGCGATGCTCAGGAAATGGGGACCATGATCAGCTTCCAGCTGGGCAGACTGCCCATCAACTCAAGCTGGGCGCAGACGGCGGTCCGCTATGCCGGCGGGGAGAGCTACCGGGGAAAGACCTCCCCCTGGTGGTATACCAGCGAGAATTTCTTCGAGCTGTTCCAGGCCTTCGGCGGCACCGTCCGGGAGCTTATCCAGCAATTTGACGGCTGCACCGGGGGCAAAGGGGGGAAAATCGCCGCCATCTATCCCAAAACTCCCGCCGGGGACCTGACCTTTGCCGAGACGGAAGGGTTGCTGGGGGAAATGAGAACGGCGGTCAAAAATGTCAGGCCGGCAAGACTGGGGCGGATCGGGGAGCGGGAGGAATGGAGCAGCTACAGCAAAGGGGAGGGTGTCTTCTATGTGGAGAGTGCCAAGGGGGAACATAGAGCGGAAATCCCCTTTGCGGTCGAGGTCTACGCCGAAGCCTCTTCCAGCCCCGACATAACGGTCTTGCTCAACAAATCCCCCATCACGGGCGGAGTCAGTCTCTACGACCGGGAGAAGCATGAACTGGGACTGTTGGGCTGCGGGCTGTACCTCTCTTTTCGGAGCAAGCCTGTCCGGCTTCTGCTCAATATCATGACCCCCTATATGCCGCTGGTGACGGATGGGAAGGAGCCGGATCTTTCCGTCGTGGAGGATGTCATCGAGGAGACAGCCGCCCGGGCCGTCCGCCGGGCCGGGAAAGTCCTGACGGGGCTGCCCGCAGGCAAAAAGAGATCCCATAAGGAGATCGTGGCGGATTGCCTGGAGCAGGCCATTGCCAAAGCCAGCGGCAACGGCGAATACCGCTTCAGCCTGCGCCAGCTTTATTATGCCGTAAGGCCCTATGTAATCCGGGAGACCGGCAGAGAGCCGGATTACAACTATTTCTGCCGGGACCTGGTGGGGGGCTATGAGGCACGGCACGGCGACATCCCTCTCATGTACCGGGATGAGCGGGGAACCCTCTATCATCCCCATCGCAGCGAGGATATCTCTATCGGCACTATTGCGGTGGAGAATTACCGCAAGCCCCTTTGGACGTTCAACAAAGTTCTCTATATCGAAAAAGAGGGTTTTTTCAATGTGCTCAAGGAAAGAAAAATACCGGAAAAATACGACATGGCCCTGCTCACCAGCAAAGGGTATGCCAGCCGGGCGGTCCGGGACCTGCTGGACGCCCTGGGGGAACATGCCGAGGAGGAGATCATCTTTTTCTGCATTCATGACGCGGACGCCTATGGCACCACCATCTATGAAACTCTGCAAAACGAAACGGGAGCCCGGCCCGGCAGAAAGGTAAAGATCATTAATCTGGGGCTGGACCCCGAAGAAGCCGTGGCTATGGAACTGGAAATAGAAAAGGTGGAAAAATCAGGACGCAGAAGAGGGGTGGCCAGCTATATTGAGCCTCAGTGGGAGGGCTGGCTGCAGAGGAACAGGGTGGAACTGAATGCCATGAGCACCCCCCAGTTTCTGGCCTGGCTGGAGGAGAAGCTGCAGCGTTACGACAAAGGAAAGGTGATACCGCCCGCATCCGTCCTGCGGGAGAGTCTGGAACAAAGCCTGGAGGCCGGAATCAGCCGGGCCATCGCACAGGAGATCCTGGAACAGCATAACCATGCGGGCCGGGTGGCGGAAGCGGTCCGGCAGGTCAAAGCCGATTGGGAGGAGCGGCTGACCGGGCTGGAAGAGAGGGTGCGGGAAGAGCTCCGGCAGGAGCCGGTCAGCCACTGGCAGGACATCGTGGAGGATCTGTCGGAAACCATGTTGAAAATCCGCCCTTTTTAAAAATCAGGAAGCAGGCTTCGTAATTTTGCAAACTGCCGGATTTTAACGGTGGAAACCGCAGGGAACAGCCCTTACTCCGGCTTCATATACACCGGTGCCGCAAACACTCCGCCTTCCGCCGCAAAGGGGACCCCGCCGCCGTACTTTTTTCTCTGGATTTGCCCGCCAAAATCCATATAATTAGGTATAAGGCCGTTTGGGCTGAAATACCCCGGACACCTGGCGGAAAGAAGTGGGGCGCAACGTGCAGTATATTACCTTTTCCATCGTTTATGGGATTATGATATTTATTTGGACTTTTGTGTATCTGAATAAAAGCAAGGATAAAGTCAATGAGTCCTTTTTGGGCTTCTTAACCGTGGTTATCCTCTGGATGGTTCTAAGCATAAGCATCGCCGGCGACGATATTTCCACCCTGGGGCTGGTGCTGAAAACGATCTATTTTTACAGCATGCTCAACATGGCGGTTGCTTTCTTGCTGTTTATCTACCGGTTTATCGGCAGGAAGCTGGACGGGTTATTTTATATGTCGGTGACCATCAACACCCTGACCATTCTGGCCAGGTACCTGTTTCCCATCGATTATGCGGATCCGACCTTCTGGCGGCTGACCGACCCGGTCGTTGCGCCGGTCATGTCCGCCTTGTTCAGTCTGCCGGCTGTGTTCGCCCTGATGCTTATTGTGCGGCACTATAAAATGACGCGGGACGGCAAATTAAGAACCCAATTGCGATTTGTCCTGAGCGGGACCGGACTGGCCTGTCTGATCAGCATAGTTTCCGAATACATCCTGCCTGCTTACTTTGGGCTGGAGAGCAATCTTTCTCTCATGTATTTTGCCATTCTTATTTTTATTGTTTATATTTTCCGCTCCATCATCAAGTTCAAATTCCTGAATATACAGTCCGACTATGTGTACAGAAGGTTGTTTTTAAATTCCGGCGAAGGCATCCTCATCATCAACCGGCATTTAACCATCGTCAGCATCAACAACCTGGCCAAAGAAATTCTGGAGAATAAGGCCATTGAGCCGGGGGATAAGATAACGCAGCTGATCAAAACCTACGATTTTGACACGAATTATAAACAGCAGGAGATAACCATTGTGGTGGAAAGCGGAGAAAAATATCTCACAATGACCCAGCATCCCATAGACCCGGATGATCGGGATTCAACCAAGCTCCTGGTGGTCAACGATATAACCTCCGCCAAGCTGAAGCTGAAGCAGGAGAAAGAGCTGCTGATGAAACGGTCTTCCATCGATCCGCAGACCGGCTTTTTCAATAAGCAGTATATGCTGGACTATGATAAGGCAGAAAGTCCGGAATTGGGCAATACGGCTTTGCTGTTTATCGATATTGACAATTTTAAATCCATCAATGATCTTTACGGACACCTGGCCGGGGACAGTATCCTGAAATCCGTGGCGGAATGCATCAGGTGCAGCATAGGGAGCGAGGCACAGGTCATCCGGTTCGGCGGGGATGAGTTCGTGGTGATCTTTGCAAATCCCGGGAAGGATGAGGCCTACCTGGCGGCGGAGGCAATCAGGACGAAGGTGAATGCTCTGAACTTGCCGGAGCACTACGGGGATTTGACCCTATCCCTCAGCATCGGCCTGGCGGAAGGCCGGGTTCCGGTCAGAGAGCTGATCACCCAAGCGGACGAGGCCATGTACAGCGCCAAAAGCCAGGGCAAGAACAGGACGATGAAAAGTCTGGTCAGGGATGTTGCCGTTGAAAAAGGAGGCCGGCAACAATCGCAGTTATTGGAACCGTAATCGTAAGGCCGATGCTTCCGGCCATAGACCTTAAGATTTCCGAAGCAATGATTTCCCGGTTGATAAGCTGATGCAAAGATATATTCTCGGCAGATAAAAGGAGCAGCATATAGATGGAACCGCCTGTATAAGCCAAGATCAAGGTATTGGCCATGGTACCAATGGTGTCTTTTCCGACATTCATACCTGCTTTGATTAATTGGAAAGAACTTAACGAATAGGTCTTTTCTTTCAATTCATTTACGGCTGAAGCAATGGACATGCTGACATCCATGACCGCGCCGAGAGAACCGATAATGATTCCGGCAAAAAACAAGCCTTGATAACTGAATATAGAATCTTGGGGAAGATATTCCAACAGATAGGAGTCCTCATCAATGGCTCCGGTAAAATGTGCTAAATCGCCGATTGTGATTGTAAGATAGGCTGCAGCGCAGAGACCGCAGAGGGTTCCGATAAGAGCGGCAAAAGTTTTCTTATTATGGCCTCCGACTAAGAGCAACGTAAAAATTGCGATAACCGAGCATAAACCGATCGTAATATAGGTTGGATCATAGCCTTGTAAAATAAGCGGAAAAAGAACGTAAATAATCGCAAAGTAGGTTGCAAGCAGGGAAAGAATAGCCCGAATGCCTTTGGATCCTCCGATTAATACGAGAAGCCCAATAAAACCCAATAAGAGGTAGGTCATATACTTATCGCGGGCAATCTCTGTAATACTCACTTTCTCCACAGCCCCATCCCCGTTAAGAAAAAGGGTAACGAACACCTCGTCGTTTTCTCTAAGAGTAATTCCGTAAAAAATACCGGTAGCATAAAAACTCGTAACAAATCTTTGCTGCTTATGCGCCCCCTCTAAGGTAATTAACTCGACAGACTGAGCGGAGTTTTGATGCTTTTGCAGATCAATGCTGATAATTCTTGCTCGGACCATTTTTTCTTGTTTCTCTGAAGGGGATGATGATATCTCGGCGGCAGCCAGGCAGATATGGCTTGAAGATATAAAGGAAAACGCTATATAAATGATCCCCAAAACGATGTATTTATAAAGATTTTTCTTCACTTCATCCTCCTTGGGCAAAGGTTGTCCCTAATATTTATGTGTATGATTCAAGATTATTCTTCTAAAAAGATTCCAATGTATCTATACGGCAAGAAAGTCTTTTCGCCGTATATGATAAAAAGTCATGACAGTGGCCTAACCACTATCATGACTTTATTTACTAAAAGGTCAATCAAAACTCCCTTTCTCGTTTTTTGAAAAAATCATAGTAGATGCGGACATTTTCCAGCTCCGTCCAGCGCTTTACAGCCACGGGGGTTTCATCCAGATTATAGATTTTGGCTCCCCTGAGGGCCAGGAGAAAAGGGGAATGGGTGGCGATTATAAACTGACATTGCCAAAACCTTGCCGAGTCCTCGATAAATTGCACTAATTCCAGCTGACGCTTTGGGGAAAGGCTGTTTTCAGGCTCATCCAGCAGATAAAGGCCCTTTTCATCTATTTTTTCCGTGAAATAGCGGAAGGCATTTTCCCCGTTGGAATATTCCCGGGCATTATCCATCAACTCATTTCTGACAAAACGGGACTGAGAGTTAAACCGGGCATTGTTGACTCTTTTCAGCTGCTCGTAGTCGGCCAGAGATTTCAATTGGAATTGAGAATACTTCGCTTCCAGATAGTCGTCAAAAAGTTCTTCCCGTTTCCGGTCAATTCCTTCATTTAAGCTGCGTATAGTGAGCATATAGTCAAAGACATCATCGCTGGTAATAATCCGGCTGGTTGCAGGAAGAGCGGCTTTAAGCTCCATCCCACATAGGGCAACATAGTCGGGGAAGAAACTGGATTTGTTATAGATGGAATCCCGAAGGATCGCCGCTTTTTCGGCAATCACATTTAAGAGGGTTGATTTTCCTGAACCGTTACCCCCATATAAAATGGTAATGAGATCGAAATCAAGCCCTTCCAGCCCCCGTCCCGGCAGGACCTGAAAAGGGTAAAAGGAGTCGTAACAGGTTCGCTTGACCTTGTCCAGGAAGAAGCTATATTCACTGTCCCCGTCGGGAAAGGTAAAGTGCTCTAAATACATCATTCGTCTCACCTCTTGCTCATTTCGGTTACCTTTCATGTGTTCTTAAGTTAATCTTATCACCAAGGCAATGAGTGTGGCAATCCGTATGATAACACCCCAAAACGCTGCTCATCAGGATGGGCGGCGTTTTGGCGTCCCAGGTCCCCCGGCATACATTCAGTTAATTTTCAGCTAACACTAAGTAGTCTTTAAGCATGGACCGTTATAATTATGGAGGAGCAATCTGGAAACTATTAACGAAACAGTTAGTCTGGGCAGAAACAAGGGATAGAGGAGAGAGGGTATGAAAAAAAAGTGGGTGATTACTCTGGTCCTTGGAGTTGTTGTATTGGGCGGGGGAGGTTTCTGGGCTTACCAGCATTTTCAGGAGAAACCCCAACAAACGTCCTTGATGACAACCACAGTTAAGAAGGGTGATATTATCCAGGAGATTACGGCTACAGGCACTGTGATGTATCCTGAAGAGGTTCCTCTGGCCTTCGAACAAAACGGCAAGGTGCGGGAAATCTATGTAAAAGTCGGCGATGCGGTAACAGCAGGTCAGGCTCTGGCCCAGATGGATACGGAAACCTTGCAGCAGGAGGTGACCGAGAGTATGGCCAGTCTGAAAGAAGCTGAGCTGAACTGGCAGCAACAGAAAGTGGAAGCAGAAGGGACGCTGGTTAAAGCCAGGCAAGCGCTCCGGACAGCGGAGCAAAACGCTGATCCGGCTTATTTGCAGAATCAGCTGGCCATTGCGGAACAAAGTCTGCTGATTGCCGGCAATAATCTGGCCGCCAGCCAACTAAGCGGAGATGAATCGAGTATCTTACAGGCCAAAACCGCCCTCACTCAGGCCCAGTCTGACCTGATCAATGTTCAAAATACATATAATGGCGGAGCGGAACAGGCTGTGGACTCAGCAAAAGCCGATCTGGAAATCGCCGAAGTGAAATTAGCCCGTCTTCAGGAGAGAACTTCCCTGGCCCAGGCAGAAACCGCCGTGGTGAAAGCACAGGAGAATTTGGCCAAAGCAACCTTGGTTGCGCCTTCAGATGGTGTGATTATTGAAATTCCGGTAAAAGAAGGGCAGACCTTAAGCGATACGACCACCGTGCTCAATTTAGCCACCGGAGGAGAGCTGTTGATCGTAGAATCCTATGTCTCTCAGGATGAAGTGACAAAGATTAAAACAGGTCAGAAGGCCAATATCTCCCTGGATTCTGCGCCGGAGGATTATATGAGCGCAACGGTGACCCAGGTGGCCCTAAAAGGAACAACGACTCAAAATGTAACCACTTTCCAGGTGACGATGCAAATGGATGAAGTAACAGACGCCATACGGCCGGGAATGAATGCTAATGTGGGGATTATCATAGCCGAAGCCAAAGATGTCCTCATCGTACCGAGTTCAGCCGTACAAACCCAGGGAGATCAGAAAGGGGTTCTCCTGCTCTCCAATCCGCCATCTTCAGGCAGTCCATCCCCAGAGGGGCAGATGCAGGGAAGGCCTTCCCAAAGGGAACAAGTTCCAGGGGAACAAGCAGAAGCTCAAAAGGAACAGGCTCAAGGGGAAGGCGCTCAGGCAGGAGCCGCTGAACCCAGGAATTCGGAGAGGTCCGCACCCCAGGGGACAGCACAGTTTGTTCCCGTCGAGACGGGTCTGGATGATGGGACCAATGTAGAGATTAAAAGCGGTTTAACAGAAGGGCAAAGGATTGTGGCAGGGACACGAACAAGCTCATCCGGTTCCAACACGAATGCCAATTCCAACAGGAATATGAACTCCCCCGCCGGAGTGATGCCCGGTATGGGCGGCGGCGGCGGATTTGGCGGAAGCGCACGGCCCATGAGATAGGGGGGACCAAGGGTGATCCAGCTTAAAGGAATTAAGAAAATCTATACAACCGGGGATATTCAGGTCCACGCATTGCGGGGGGTGGACTTTCACATCAAGGCCGGAGAGTTCGTATCCATCATGGGGCCCTCCGGTTCAGGGAAATCCACAACGATGAATGTCCTGGGCTGTCTGGATATTCCCACAGAAGGAGAATATCTTCTCGATGGTGTGGATGTGGCCAAGGCCACGGCCAAAGAATTAGCCAAAATCCGCAACCGCAAGATCGGTTTTGTCTTTCAGGGATTTAATCTTTTACCGCGCACCACGGCTTTGGAGAATGTGGAGCTGCCCATGCTGTATGCCGGGATCAATGCTAAGGAGCGTCATCAAAGGGCGGTGGAAGCATTAGAGTCGGTGGGTTTGGGAGACAGGGTATACCACCGGCCCAAAGAGCTGTCGGGAGGCCAGCAGCAGCGGGTGGCTATAGCCAGATCTTTGGTGTGCCGGCCGGCCATTATTTTAGCCGACGAACCCACCGGAAACCTGGACAGCAAGGCCAGCGAGGAAGTGATGGCCATCTTTCAGCGTCTGCACCGGGAAGGGAATACCATTGTGCTGGTTACCCATGAGCCGGATATAGCGGAGTATACCCAACGCATTATCCGCTTCCGCGATGGGGAGATCGAGAAAGACGAAGCCGTCGAAAACTCCCGCGTGGCTAATGCTCCCCTTGACCGGGAGAAAGGAGGAGCGGTGTGAACTTCCTGGAATTGATGAAAGTATCTTTACGGGCTCTTTATGCCAACAAGCTCCGCTCGGCCTTGACCATGCTGGGAATTATCATCGGCGTTTTTGCCGTGATTATTATGGTGGCCATAGCCAATGGGGCGACCCAATCCGTAACCGCCAATATTCAGGGGCTGGGCTCCAATCTGCTCATTGTCTCTGCAGGGCAGTCCAGCTTTGGCGGGGTGCGGGGCGGGGCGGGGAGTGCCAACACCTTGACTATGGAGGATGTGGCGAAGGTGAGAGCTGCCGGCTCCGCGGTCAAGGCGGTGGCTCCGGTGGTGAATACCAATGCTCAGGTGGTTTATGGCACGGGCAATACCTCCACCAGTGTCATGGGGACAACTGCGGAATATGCCGATGTCCGCAGCATCAAAATAGCCCAGGGAAGGTTTATAACCGAAGAGGATATCACGAAATCCGCCCGTGTGGCGGTTGTTGGCCCTACCGTGGTTGAAAATCTTTTCGGGGATGCCAACGCGGATATTATCGGCAAAAACATCAAACTGAACAATATTCCCTATCAAGTGGTTGGCGTTACGGTGAGCCAGGGCTCGTCCGGGATGACTAATAATGATGATATGATCTATGCGCCTATTTCCTCCGTACAGTCCCGTCTGGTGGGGAGCAAAAGCGTGCGCCAGATCTATATTGAAGCCGAGTCGGCTCAGCTGATGACTGAGGCTCAGGACCAGGTTACCTATGCCCTGCAGCTGGCTCATAAGATTCAAAGCGGCCAGGAAAATGATTTTACCATTACCAACCAGGCCGAAGTTCTGGAGTCCATGGAAGAAATATCCCAGACCATGACCCTGCTCTTAGGGGGCATCGCCGGAATATCCCTGCTGGTGGGGGGAATCGGTGTGATGAATATTATGCTGGTATCCGTTACGGAGCGGACCCGGGAGATTGGCATACGCAAAGCCATCGGAGCCGGGGAAGGGGATATACTCTTCCAGTTCCTCATCGAGTCGGTGGTGCTCAGCCTGATTGGCGGGATGCTCGGTATCCTTTTGGGATGGGGAGGCTCTCTGGTCGCCAGCAGGCTTTTCGGTGTAACAACAAGTGTATCCCTATCCTCGGTGGGCATAGCCTTTGGCTTTTCCGCCCTGATCGGGATTGTGTTCGGCGTCGTTCCGGCCAAAAAGGCCGCTGCCATGAATCCGATTGAGGCCTTGCGGTATGAGTGATTTTGCGCCAGTGCTCTGTAACACCTTAACCTTGCCTTGCCCGGCGGGGAAAATTTTCGTAGGACAAGGCGGAGGAATGAGGAATTAGGTGGTTATAGAGTACTAAGAAGAGAGGAGAATCTGAGTGGTGGCCAAAAAGAAAAAGAGCCTGGCTCTTGCAGTATGCCTGTTTGTCCTGCTGGTAACCCTAATTCCCGGAACCGTCCGGGCAGCTGATGATGATGTGGATTGGAACAAAGGGGTGCTGGCCTATTTAGTCGTGGATGCAGGGGATGCGCAAACGGTGATCGGTTCTGCGGATACCATCCATTTCCGATTGTATGATTTGAACGGCGATCCCTATAGCGGCTCGGTATCCGGCTATATTACCGATCCTGATGATGAGGTGACTTATGTTTCCATAAGCGGGGGTCAGGGGAGCTATTCCATAGCCAATTTTAATTTTGATAAGCTGGGCAGCTACTCCATATTTCTGTGGGATCAATATGATAATTATGCCGGCGGGACGGTTAAAGTGGTTGAACCGGTCATCACCCTAACAGGCAAGCCGGTGGTTCATTCGGAAAGCAAGGTAAGCGTAAAGATTGCTGACCCTGATGGCAGAGTCCTTGCCCGCCAATCCATTACTGTGGACGGGACAGAAGTCGGTGCCGGCTCGTCGAACTACACTACGTTATTTGACGGCACCTTTACTTTTACCATCACCCCCAAAAAGACGGGCACTGTCAGCATTATCTATGGCGGGCATGTGGTGGGGACTGTGGAAGTTGTGCCGGCCTACACCCCGGGCAGCCGCATCGGCGCTCAGGCTGCCGATAACATGCAGCTCTCGGTGGAAGTGGCTCAAAGCGGATGGGCAAAGGCCTCCACCGTTATTCTGACCCGGGACGATGTGGTGGCAGATGCTATGGTCGCCGTGCCCTTATCGAAAAAATATGATGCTCCCATTTTAATGACCTCTTCCCAGCGCCTGAGCAATGAAGTTCTTCATGAAATTCTCAATCTGGGGGCGGAAACAGTCTATATGATCGGGGGAACGGGTGCCATCTCCGCCGAAATTGAAAGCGAATTGCAAACCTTCGGGATAACCACCCAGCGCTTGGCAGGTGCCAACCGTTATGATACAGCTGCGCAAATAGCGGAGTTGGTCGGTCCATCAGATAGAGTCTATCTTGCTTACGGATACGGAGAGCCTGACGCTATTGCCGTAAGCTCCTTTGCGGCAGCCCAAGGAGCTTCCATCTTGCTGACGGATACCCACAGCCTGCCGGAAGAGACCCAAAACCGGTTAAAGCAAATCTCGCCTGGGGAAGTTGTGCTGCTCGGCGGGACCGGCATCATCAGTTCCGCTGTGGAAACCCAGCTTAGCGGCCAATACGCTGTGAAGCGCTGGGGCGGAGCAGATCGCTATGGAACCCAGCAGATCATCTTCCAGAATCTCCTCACCCATGAAATTCCCGTTTATATCGCTTCGAGTTTAGTTTCTCCTCAGGATGCAGTTCAGGGAAAGCCTAAGGGAGACGCTTTATTGGCTGCCGCTTTAGCCGCCAAAGCAGGGGGCTGCGTCATGAGTGTTCCCCAGGACAGCCTTCCTGCCGCTGTCAGCTATTCTCTGCTTTATAATAAGGGATATATCTCAGAGGCCACAGTGGTCGGGAACTCAGAATCGGTTCAGGCCACCTTGGAGTATCAGATTCATGAGCTGGTGAAGCATTAATCAAATGTGTTCAAATCTGGCGGTGAAGAAACGAAGCATTTCCGGTTCGTAAACAAATTTAAGCCCTTTGATGGTCTCCCTTTGCTGGTAAAGCTCAATAACCGCTCTGGCCACGATGTCCATATGAGCGTAAGTATAAACCCGGCGGGGAATCGTCAGCCTTACCAGCTCCAGTTTAGGATGGCGGTTTTCCCCTGTTTTAAGATCACGTCCGGCGGAGATGATTCCTCTTTCCATAGAGCGTACCCCGGATTCTATATATAATTGGGCGGCCAGAGCCTGTGCCGGGAAGTGGTCCTGCTCAAGGTGGGGCAAAAACCGTCTGGCATCAAGGAAGACGGCATGGCCGCCCACCGGTTCCACAATGGGAACCCCCGCCGCTAAAAGCTGATCGGCAAGATAGGCCACCTGCTCCACACGGTGTTCAATATAAGCATAATCCACCGATTCCGTAATCCCGATGGCCATGGCTTCCATGTCCCGGCCGGCCATGCCGCCGTAAGAAGGCATTCCTTCATAGACCACAACCAGCTCTTTGGCCCTGAGGAATAATTCATCGTCGTTCATAGCCAGAAAACCGCCGATGTTAACCATGCAATCCTTCTTGCCCGACATGGTGGCTCCGTCGGCATAGCTCATCATCTCCAAGAGAATGTCCTTAATGGCCTTGTCCTGGTAGCCTGCTTCCCGCTTTTTGATGAAGTAAGCGTTCTCCACACAGCGGGTTGCGTCAAAAAACACCTTGATGCCGTGTTTGTGGGCCAGCTCATGGACCGCCTTCATATTTTCCAGAGAAACGGGCTGTCCTCCGGCCAGATTGACAGTAACGGCAAGGCAGATGTAAGGAATCTTCTCCGCGCCTACTTCATCGATTAAGGTCTGGAGTTTCCTGAGATCGATATTTCCTTTGAAAGGATGCCGGTTGGCTGAGTCATGGGCTTCATCAATGATAATATCTCTGAAGGTAGCTCCGTTGGCTTCCTGATGGTATCTTGTGGTGGTAAAATACATATTGCCGGGCACATAATCCCCGGGTTTAATCATCAGCCGGGAGAGCAGGTTTTCCGCCCCCCGTCCTTGATGAGTAGGGACCAGGTGCTTGAAGCCATAATATTCTTTAACCACCCGATCCAGGTGCAGGAAATTCCTGCTCCCGGCATAGGCTTCATCACCGATCATCATACCGGCCCATTGTTTATCGCTCATGGCAGTAGTGCCGGAATCTGTGAGCAGATCAATATAGACATCCTCACTCTTCAGCAAAAAAGTGTTGTAGCCTGCTTCTTTCATGGCCTCTTCACGCTCTGCCCGCTTCATCGACCGAACGGGTTCAACGACCTTAATCCGAAAGGGTTCTGCAGGATAGGTTTTCATGATCATCTCTCCTAACATTTCATTATCGTTTAAAAGATTGTCGACGGGATTTGGCACCCCTCTAAAAATGATTATAGGAGCTGTCTTTTATTTATTCTGTTGTCAGATTAACATCTTTTAAAGAATTTTTTATTTTTAGATAAATAGGCATGTGTTCCTGGTGGTTCCTTGTTTTATCGTTATTCTGCAGAATTCCGGAAAGAGAATAGGTGATTGCTTGGTTTTGAAAAGTATGCTATTTTAAAAGCAATTAACGGAATCAGGTGGGGGAGGGATTTTTGTGAATGATGGATCAAATGATTTCGAATTGCTGGGTTCACCTTGGATATGCGAAAATCCGCACGCTAACTGGACTGCCCCTGCTGCACATGGGATGTTTAAAAGATTCAAAAAGAAGGAAATCATTATCCATAGCGGTGATCAAATAGACTACATCTATTATTTGCATAAGGGACGGATCAAAACAGTGGCCCAGAGTCCTTCCGGCAGTCAAAAAATTCTTTGGTATATTGAAGCCGGGTCTATTTTCGGCGAGACGCCTTTTTTTAACCGCAAACCCTGTGATTACAACTTTTTTGCCGTCACGGATTGTGAAATATATATTTATCCCATGGAGGTAATTATGCAGGAGATCATCCCTAAATTTCCTGACCTCACCCTATCTATTATCAAAACCCTTTCCCGCAAGGTTCATATCCTATCCACCCAGGTGGAAGACTGCGTTTTTAATAAACCTCTTGTCCGTGTGGCTAAATTGATTTATCTTCTCCATCAAGGACGTATCCTTGAGGATAAAAGAGGAAGTTCATCCATTCCTCTTACGCAAGAGGATATAGCCAATACCCTGGGGATGCATCGGGTGACGGTCAATCAGGCCCTGAAGCATTTGAAAGAGATCCAGGCCTTAAAAGAACACACCCATCTTATCATCATCCATGATCCGGAGAAATTAAAAGAGGTTATGGAAGCCTGAGCACCCCTGAGCCGGACAATTCATGAAGGGAGTACCCCTTGGCTGCTTTTTGAGGCGGCAGGCGGTACTCCCTTTTGCTATGATTGCTCTTCGATGGAATAGGATAAGATTTTAAAAACTTAAGGATAAAAAATAAAATAAATTTTCAAGATGTTAATCCGACAACAGATTTAGAAAGATTCAGATAATATAATCGCCTTAGAAGGGTCCATGCATGGAGTTAAATTATAATTGAATGGGGGTCAGTTAATGGATAATGATGGTAGCAGAAAAAAACCAGGGCTTATGTTGGCTGTCGTAGCTTTTATCATTCCGGTACTTGTTATCCTTTGGGGGGTAGTTTTTGCCAAGCTGCCTGCGCTTCTTCCCATTATTATTGCCACAACAATTGCCTGCCTGATTGGTAAGCTTTGGGGCTATTCCTGGGATGAAATGCAAAAAGGGATGTTTGATTCTATTTACCGGGTTCATATCGCGATTTTAATATTAATAGCTGTAGGTATGCTTATTGGTGTGTGGATTCTTGCCGGTACTATTCCGACGATTATCTACTGGGGGCTAAAGCTTATTTCCCCGTCCGGTTATCTGGTGACAGCGTTCTTACTGTGTATTGTTGCTTCAACGGCAACAGGAAGCTCCTTCGGCACCATGGGAACAGTCGGTATTGCCTTACTGGGCGTTGGTCAGGCTCTTGGCTATCCCTTGCCCTTAGTAGTGGGTGCCATCGTTTCCGGAGCTTATTTTGGGGATAAGATGTCTCCGGTATCCGATTCAACCAATATTGCTTCTTCTGTTTGTGAAGTGAATTTATTCAGCCATATTGGTTCGATGATGTGGACCACTATACCTGCCGCGGTAGTAACCGCCGTCATTTACATCATCATGGGTATCAATCACAGCGGCGGCAGCGATTTGGGAGCGGATGTCACCATTCTCCTGCAATCACTGGAAACGACCTTTAATCTTTCCCTATGGACCTTGGTGCCGCCTGTGTTATTGATCCTTCTGGCTTATCGCCGGGTTCCGGCAGTCCCCTTGCTTATGGTATCGGTTGTGCTTGGGGCCATTGTGGCCGCCTTATTCCAGGGGCAGTCCATGATTGCAATTATTAACTCAACCATCAAGGGCTATGTGGGCAGCAGCGGTGTGGCCCAACTGGATTCCCTGCTTACCCGTGGGGGAATCAATAGTATTACCGGCACAGTGATGCTGTTGATCTCAGCGGTTTCCTTTGGCGGCGTGTTGGAGAAAATCGGGGTGCTGGGAGTTATTGTTGATGCCAGCTTAAAGTGGGCGACAACGACTGGACGGCTCATTGTTTCGGTCATTTTTGCCAGCTATATCATGTTAATCGGAACAGGAAGCCAGGCGATTGCCATGATTATTCCCGCCCGGGCCTATGCACCTGTATTTAAGGAAAGAGGATTGCACTTGAGGGTTCTTTCTCGAACTGTGGAAGACAGCGGCTGTATTGCCAGCCCTCTTCTGCCTTGGAGCGTGCATGCTTTTTATATCCTGGGCGTCCTCGGCGTCAGTGCTTATGAATACGCCCCCTATGCCTTTATGTGCTGGATTGTCCCCATATTCTCCATAATCTATGGCTATACGGGTTTTGCCATCTGGCGGGCGGACAACTCCCCCATACGCAAGCCTGCTCCTGAGGTGAAGGACTCAGGGAACGATTCCTTCCTTAATTAATAAGTGAAGGATAAGTGAATGATTCATAGGTGAATAAATTAGGTGAATAAATTAAGAAGCTCAGGCAAAAGGAGATTCCTGGATTTCATTAAAGGATAAGGAGTGTGGTTGAAATGGGTCAGCCTTTTGTGCATCCTACCGGAGTGACCATCTATAATCCTGAAAAATGCTTTAATGGTTATACCATTATGCAGGCCCCCGGTTTAGGCTGCGTTTTAATCGATATGAATGGAAATGTGGTCCGCGTCTTTAAGGATCTGCATGGATTTCCCAATAAATTGCTCCCCGGAGGCTATGTGATGGGCAGCCGTGGCCGCAGGAACGGCAAATTCGGCTATCAGGATCAAATTGACCTGGTTCAAGTGGACTGGGATGGCCAAGTGGTTTGGGAATTTGCTAAAAAGGAATATATTGAAGATGAAGGGGAAAAGCCCCAGTGGATGGCCCGTCAGCATCATGACTATCAAAGAGAGGGAAACCCTGTAGGGTATTATGTTCCGGGAATGGAGTGCAAGACCAACAGTGGCAACACCCTAATCCTTAGTCATCAAAATTGCTATCACAAAAAAATCTCGGATAAGCAGCTTTTGGATGATGTGATCATTGAAGTGGACTGGGATGGGAATATTGTCTGGGAATGGCATGCCGTCGATCATTTTCATGAGTATGGATTCAGTGCGGCAGCGAAATTAGCTCTTTACCGCAATCCCAACATGCATGAGGCCGGGGGCGGCATGGGGGACTGGATGCATATTAATTCCGCCAGTGTCCTGGGTCCCAATAAATGGTATGAACAAGGGGATGAGCGGTTCCATCCGGATAACATTATCTGGGATGCCCGTGAAGCCAATATTATGGCCATTATTTCCAAAGAAACCGGCAAAGTGGTCTGGAAAATGGGGCCGGATTTTGCTCAGGATAAAAAGCTGAGAAAGATCGGCCAAATCATCGGGCAACACCATGTTCATATGATCCCCCAAGGTCTCCCCGGTGCCGGCAACATCCTGATCTTTGACAACGGAGGCTGGGCGGGCTATGGCGCCCCCAATAATGTCTCAAAAGATGGAACCAAAGTAGACATGGCCGATCGTTCCCGGGTCCTTGAGCTGAATCCGGTCACCATGGAAGTGGTGTGGCAGCTCAAGGCCAGCGAATTGATGGATTACGGACAGCCCGGAATTTCCGATTACCGCTTTTACAGTCCTTTAACCAGTGCGGCCCAACGCCTCCCCAATGGCAATACCTTGATTACGGAAGGGTGCGGGGGACGTTTCTTTGAGGTGACCCGGATGAAGGAAGTGGTTTGGGAGTTTATCTCGCCCTTTAATGCTAATCCGGCCACGATTTATTACCGCGCTTACCGTTATCCTTACAGCTATGTGCCGCAGCTTCCTGAACCGAAAGAAACTCCTGTGCCCATGCTGGATATCCGGAAATTCCGCGTTCCCGGAGCCGCGTCCTGCGAAGTGCAGCATGTGGTGGGCGTTGAAGGAACCATCGGCTATCCTGCCATGCAGCAGGCTTGTGTGGCCTCCGCAGATCAGGATTTGTCCTTAAAAGATGACGACGATGATGATCTTTTTTCCAGAAGCTTCTGATTCCTGACATGATTCATGTTTAAGATTGAGAGCGGACCAGGCGTATTTTCTAATGAAAATACGCCTCCTTTTGATTTTCAGAGCTGTTCAGCTTCCGAAATTAAACGGTATGAAATGATTACCATTACAGTCAAGCTGTCCATCTACATTTCAAAAGTGAAATAGCTGTTGTTGAAAGATCAAACTTTTATCACGCTTTGCGCCTTGGCTGGACAGCAAAAATAGAGTCATGGTAAGATGAACAAGATGGGGAGTATCCCATAATTTTCATCAGAAAGAACTACTGACCTACCTCTAAAGTCCCTTCTGGATCATAACGTGACAGAATGAGGTGATGGCATGAAGACCAGGCTCAAGGAGATCATAGCTCAATACCCATTTTTCTTCGATATACTCAATACGATTGATGCCTCAGTCTATTTGTGTGATAATAATGGCCGGTTGCTCTATGTCAACAAAGCTGCCGAGCGGCTGGATGGTTATACCAACGAAGAGCTTTACGGACGTACTGTCACTGAGATTTATGGTTTGGATGAGGAAACAAGCCCGATGCTCAGGGCCTTAACTTCCGAAAAGCCTTTGGAGGATATAAGTTTCCGCTATGATGTTAATGGCCGTGAGATTTATCAAATCTGCAATGCCCGTCCCATTTTTTTAGACGGGAAAAAGTTTGGCGCCTATACCATCCAAAAAGATGTGACCCATCTTATGGAGGTTATCGAGCGGAATATCCGCTTTCAGAAAGAGATGTTTTCACCCATAAGTGATTCTGAAGGGTTTGGCATCGACAGTCTTATCGGCGAGCATCCTCTCTTTAAGGAATGCAAGAAAATGGCCATCAGGGCTGCCAAAAGCGATTCTCCCGTGCTGCTGACCGGAGCAACGGGCAGCGGGAAAGAGCTCTTTGCCCGCTGTATTCATCAGAACAGCGACAGGAGCAAAGGGCCCTTCCTGGCCATTAACTGTGCCGCTATTCCCGAAACCCTTCTGGAAAGCATCCTTTTCGGCACCTCGAAAGGAATCTATACCGGGGCCTTGGAGCGGAAAGGTCTTTTCGAACAGGCTGAAGGGGGCACCTTGTTTTTGGATGAAATCAATTCCATGACCCTGGTGTCACAGTCAAAGCTGCTGCGCGTCCTGGAAGAAAAGGAGATCGCTCATCTGGGGAGCAATGAACGCATTAAAGTCGATGTGCGTATTATCAGCAGCAGCAACACTCCCCCTCAGGAGGCGATCAGCAGCAAACAGATCCGGGAGGATATTTTCTACCGCCTGGCTGTGGTCAATATTATGATCCCCAGTTTGGCTGAGCGCAAAAGTGATATTTTCCTGCTGGCCAATCATTTTATTTCTGTGTTTAACGAGCGCTTCCAAAAACATATCCTGGCCCTTGATGATGAAGTATTGGGTTTTTTTCTGAAATTTCCCTGGCCGGGCAATGTCAGGCAGCTGAAGCATTGCATCGAATCGGCCATGAACTTCGTTACCGATGAGGATCTTAGAATCAGCAAGGACCACCTGCCGGTGTATCTGTTTTCAATCGATAATGCAGCGAACCATGGAGCCCAGGGCAGCAGCCCCCCCAAAGAGCCTGTAGATAGAAACAGAGAGAGTAAACCTCCGGAACCGGAAAGCACCGGTGTGTTTTCAGCCATTGTTCAGAAAGAAAAAGAGCAGATCATTAAAGCTTTAATGGAGAATCAAGGGAATGTTTCCAAAACGGCCAAGCAGTTGGGGATGCATCGTCAGTCCCTGATCTACAGGATTAAAAAATATAAAATTACCTAGTGCATTTTACGGCCATGAGCGGGGTTAGTTGAAAAAACTAACCCCCTTTTCAATGCACAAATTTCCCAGAAATTCAAAACAATACTAAACATTATTAGACAATCGTTGTGAACTTTAAACGATTTTAGTCAAAAGCCTGCTCTCAGGGGCAAAGACAAGGGCATAATTCTGACTTTTTTCAATGGCATGAATTTTGCATAAATTTAGGGCGGGTCATAAAAAATTTAAAGGAGGTTGCAGCGATGCAAAGATATCAGATTCTGTCACAGAACGAAATTGAACAAATCCACGAGACAAGCTTACGGATTCTGGAGGAAGTGGGTGTGATTTTTAGTTATGCTCCGGCCCGGGAAATTTTGGCCAAAGGAGGGGCCAAGGTTGATGGGCAAAAGGTCTATTTCCCCAGAGCTATGGTGGAAAGGGAAAGAAAGAAAGCGCCTTCTTCCTTCACACTTTACGCCAGGAATCCCGAGAAGAATGTTTTGATCAATACTGAGAACACAGCTTATGTGGGTCCTTATGGAGCGCCCTTTGTCATGGATATGGACAATGGCCGGCGTTTCGCTAAGCTGCAGGATTTCATTAATCTCTGCAAGCTTGAACATAAGATGAACAACATCGACATCATGAGCCATATTCCCTGCGAACCTCAGGACGTGGACCCGGAGATGCGCAGTCTGGAGATGGTTTATCAGACCCTGAAACACAGTGACAAGCCCTTGATGGCCACCGTTTTGGGCTATGAGATGACGAAAAGGAACATTGAGATGGCATCCATCGTTTTCGGCGGTTTGGAGGCCATTAAAGACAAGCCCATTGTGGTCGGCATTCCCTGCACCTTAACCCCTCTCAGCTATGATGACAAAATGGCCGGGGCTATTATCGCCTATGCGGAACACCGCCAGCCTCAGTTAGTGAACTCTCTCTGCATCGCCGGGGCCACCACTCCGGTTACAGTAGCCGGCACGGTCGCCCTTCAGAATGCGGAAGTTCTTGCCGGGATCGTTCTCTCCCAGCTGGTCAGTGAAGGAACACCGATCATCTATTCCGCATCCTCTTCCAATGCGGAGATGAGCAACGGCTCCCTGGCCATTGGCACCCCGGAAGATGCGGTATTCTCCCTTGTCAACGGTCAACTGGCTAAATTCTATAACCTGCCCTGCCGGATCAGCGGCGCTCTTTCCGACAGCAAATGCGCCGATGCTCAGGCAGCTTACGAGTCGATGCTGACCTTGAGCATGGCCCAAATGGCCGGCGGCAATTTCATCCTGCATGGCGCCGGAATCATCGACACCTATAACACGGTTTCCCTGGAAAAGATGATGATCGATGATGAAATCATCGGCATGGTCCGCCGCATTGATCAGGGCGTGGTGGTCAATGAAGACACCCTGGCCTTCGATGTCACCAAGGAGGTCGGTCCCCAGGGCCAATTCCTCACCCATGTTCATACCTTCACCCATTTCCGCAAGGAATTCTACCGCCCGGTGCTCAGCGATCGCAACAATCCCACCCAGTGGGAGGCAGACGGTGCTCTTACGGCAGAAAAGAGAGCCAACATCCGGTGGAAGAAGCTGCTTGAGGAGTATGTAGAACCGGCTCTGGACAAAGACGTTGATGCCGCTTTAAGAAAATATAAAGAGAAATAGGTTGAATTTGAGTCAACCCTAGGATAAGAAATTTCAAAAAAGATCAGGGAGGAATAATCATGAGCGATTTAACGAAGTTAGCGGATACGGTTTTCCGGGGGGATTTTGGCAATGCCGGTCAAATCACCAAGGAGCTTATCGATAGTGGAGTGGAGCCTTTAACCATCATCAATCAGGGACTGATCGCCGGTATGGATATCGTAGCCCCTAAGTTTAAAGCCGGGGAAATGTTTGTGCCGGAGGTTATGATGGCGGCCAGAGCCATGGCCGTGGGCATGGAGGTGGTTAAGCCTTTGATTCAGGATGCGGATATTCCTTCCAAGGGAACAGTCCTCATCGGCACGGTGGCCGGGGATCTTCACGATATCGGCAAAAACCTGGTGATCATGATTCTGGAAAGCGGCGGCTTTAAGGTTGTGGATTTGGGTGTGGATGTCTCGGTGGAAAAATTCGTGGCAGCGGCCAAGCAATATAATCCTCAGGTCATTGGCATGTCCGCCTTGTTGACGACGACCATGACGGCGATGAAGGATACCATCGATGCCCTGACGGAAGCCGGTTTGCGCAAGAACTTGAAGGTTATTGTGGGCGGAGCACCTTTATCCCAGGAATTTGCCGGCCAGATCGGTGCGGACGGTTATGCGGCGGATGCCATGGCCGCCAAGGAGCTGTGCGAGAAACTGGCGGTTTAACGCCGGTTTAGCTGAGCGGGCAAGGCGAGTTTTAAGTGTTGCAGAGTACCAGCGGGATATGGTTCAGGTAGTAATACCACTACCTGAACCCTTTTGAACTTACTGTCCAGGAAAATAAAATGAAGAGAAAGTGGGTTATGTGATGCTAATTATCGGAGAACTGATCAATACCAGCAGAAAAGCGATTAAAGAAGCAGTAGAAAAGAAGGATGCCGAGTATATCAAACAAGTGGCCAGGGAGCAGTTGGCAGCCGGAGCCAATTATATTGATGTCAACTGCGGAACGATGGTGAATAACGAGGCCGAGGTCATGGAATGGCTGGTCAATACGGTCCAGGAAGCGGTGGAGGCTCCCCTCAGTATTGACAGCCCCGATCCCAAAGCCATTGAAGCGGGTTTAAGGCTTGCTAAATACGGCCAGCCCATGATCAACTCCATTTCCGACGAGAAGGAGCGTTTTGAGGCGGTCCTGCCCTTAGCGGTTAAGTACAAGGCGAAACTTGTGGCCTTATGCATGGATGATACGGGCATGCCGGAAACCGGCGAGGATCGGGTGCGTGTTGCCCAAAGCCTCTATCAGAAACTTACGGCAGTCGGTGTGGCGGACGAAAACATTTACTTTGATCCCCTGGTTAAGCCGATCAGTGCGGTGGAAAAAGCGGGTGTGGAAGTATTGGAGTCCATCAAACTGATTAAGCAGTTATACCCTAAGGTGCATTTTACCTGCGGTCTCAGCAATGTTTCCTACGGGCTGCCCAACCGCAAAGTATTAAACAGGCTGTTCGTGGTCCAGACCATGACCATGGGGATGGATGGTTATATTCTCAATCCCACCGATAAAGGGATGATGGGGGTTGTCTATGCATCCCTGGCTTTATTGGGTCAGGACTCCTATTGTATGAATTACCTGACGGCTCATCGCAAGGGCTTATACGAAGACTGATTTGCAGAGCAGAGGTTGGTTAGGGGGGATTCCTTTGCTATTAGGGATCGATACAGGCGGAACATATACCGATGGTGTGCTTTTAGACTCCAGGCAGCAGGTCATCGCCAAGGCCAAAGCCTTGACCACTCATCAGGATTTGGTCATTGGTATCCGCAATTGCCTGATTAATCTTCAGGAGCATGGTGGGCAGTGGGTCCATGATTGGCAGCAGATCAGGCTCGTCTCTTTATCGACGACATTAGCGACCAATGCTGTGGTGGAAGGGCGCGGGTGCGAGGCAGGGCTATTATTGATCGGAAGTGAGCCTGCCGGCACCCTCCCCACCCAGCATTATGCAGTGCGGCAGGGAGGGCACGATATCTCCGGCAATCCCCAAGCCGATCTGAATCCCGGGGAAATCCGCGCAACCCTCGCTCAATGGCAGGGAAAAGTGGATGCCATAGCCATTTCAGGGTATTTAAGCGTTCGAAACCCTGAACACGAACTGCGGGTACGGGAGCTTGTGGATGAAGTATTAGGTGTCCCGGTGGTGTGTGCCCACGAGCTTACATCCTCTTTGGGTTTCCAGGAGCGTACCGTTACGGCGGTCTTAAATGCCAAACTGATTCCCGTCATCCAAGCATTGATGGTGTCGGTAAAAACAGTATTAAGGGAATTTAAGATTCAGGCCAGGTTGATGATCGTTAAAGGGGATGGCACCCTAATGACAGAGGAAGGGGCCATGGCGAAGCCCATTGAGACCCTTCTTTCCGGTCCCGCTTCCAGCATTGTCGGGGCGACGGCTTTAACAGGGGCTGAGCGGGCGATCATTCTGGACATGGGGGGAACAACCACAGATATCGCCGTGTTAAAAGACGGTGTTCCCAAGGTGAACCCGGCCGGGGCGACTGTGGGGGGATGGCTGACCCGGGTCCGGGCCGCTGCTATCTTTACTTACGGACTCGGCGGCGACAGTTATATTAAGATCGATAACAAAGGTCAGGTATTGGTTGGCCCCCAGCGGGTCTGGCCCCTGGCCATGGCTGCGGGGCAGTACCCTCACCTTGTCAAAGAGCTGCAGGAGCAGCTGGAAGCGGTGTGGACGGTGCCTTTTGCCCAGCCCGCGGACAGTTATATTTTTCTCAAAGACAAAACTCCCCTGACCTTGAATGAGGTGGAATCGGCAGCCCTGCAAAACCTGAAATCCGGACCCCATACTCATTTAACTCTGGCCAAACAGCTGGGTATAGAGCCGCATTTTTTAAATCTGCAACGTCTCGTGGAATTTGGGCTGCTGGTTAAAGCATCGGTTACCCCTACGGATCTTCTGCATGTCCGGGGGTCCTATACTCCGGGGAATGTCAGCGCTGCCCAACTGGGGATAAAGATGATGGCTCACAGACTGGGTGTGTCTGCTGAGGAGTTCATCTACCTGGCGCTGCATCAGGTGACAGAAAAGCTGAGCCTGGCTTTATTGGCGAGTATGTTAAATTATACAAAAGGGTCCGGCCACAGCAAGGGGAGCCTTCAAGCGGAAATTTTCTTGGATGATCTGTTTGCTCCTTGCCCGGAAAGACCTTTAAATCTGTCAGTGCAGGTGAACTTCCCGGTGATTGCCATCGGGGCGCCGGTCAAGGATTATTTGCCTAAGGTTGCCGAGAAGTTACAGTGCCGCCTGATTATTCCCGAGCATTCCGAAGTGGCCAATGCCGTGGGGGCTGCTTCAGGCCGGCACATAGAGACCCTGGAGGCCCTGATTCGGCACGCCCAAGGTGATTTTATCCTGCATAGTCCTTGGGAGTGCAGAACTTTTGCCGATTTGACGGAGGCCAAAGACTATGCCCGCCGGCAATTCGAAGAAGCGGCGGCACGTTCGGCAGAGAAGGCGGGTGTCGTTGATTACGAAGTGATGGTGAATTTTGCCGATGAGCATCTGGCCGGTACAAGTTATGCCAAAGGTTTGTACCTTTATACGAAAGTTCAGGCAGCGATTATAGGCCGTCCCCAGTGGTTGGATGCCGATTAGCTTGCCGTTAGGTTAAGGAGGTGCTGAAGATGGAACCGGTTGTACTGGACTCTATTTCTTTCAATGTCAGTCTGCCCGATCTGTTGAAAGAACTGCATGTCAGACCATCCTATGTCAATAAGTTTGAAGCCTTGGTTGAACAGGCCACGGCTATCGCCCGCCCTAAGGCGGTGTATAAAAAAGCTGTCCTGGAAGCGAGTGGGGACAGCTCTGTGGTGATTGAGGGAGTGAAGCTAAACAGCCGGGTGCTCAGGGTTAATTTGCGTGAGGTGAGTGACTTTTTCCCGGCTGTTGTGACCTGTGGTGAGGAGCTTGCGGCATGGGCGAATTCCATTGATGACATGGTGTTAAATTTCTGGGCCAACGCCTTGAGTGAGAAAGCCATGCGTTCAGCCAAAGCCGCTCTGGAGGTTCATCTGCAGGAGAATTATAAAACAGAGTCCCTTGCCCAGATGAATCCGGGTTCGGTTGTGGATTGGAGTATTTTGGAACAAAGGAAACTGTTGGCCATAATCGGGGATGTCCAAGGACTGATAGGGGTCGAGCTGACAAGCAGTTCCTTGCTGCTGCCCTTGAAATCTATTTCCGGGATTTGGTTTCCCAACGAGAACTATGAGAATTGTATGTTATGTCCTAAACAATGTCCCAACAGAAAAGCCGTATATGATCCGGATATGTACGAGCGAATAATTTGCTGAAGCTTTTGATCAAAAACATAAATACGCTGTTGTCAAGAACTTGAATGACAGGTTGATGCTATTGCCCGGATGAATCCGGGCTCTGTTGTAGAGTGGAGTATTCTATGGAGGGTTTTATGAAAAGTGCAAGCAAAGTAGATAAAACGATAATCTGGAGTTCACTGCTCGTTTCGTCAGCCTTTATCATCGCTACACTGGTGACTCCATCGGGTGTTTCTCAAATCCTCAATGCCATTTTTTCTTTTTTCACTAAGAATATGGGTTGGGCCTATATGTTATCGGCGGCTGCCTTTGTTGCCTTTGGTATTGGTCTGGCCGTAAGCAAATACGGCCAGATCAAGCTTGGTAAGGACGATGAAGAGCCGGAGTACAGCCGGGGCAGCTGGTTTGCCATGCTGTTTGCTACAGGCATGGGTGTCGGTCTGGTGTTCTGGGGCGCTGCCGAGCCGATTATGCATTTTGACACCTCTCCTTTCGCAGCCAACAGAACGCCGGAAGCAGCCAGCATTGCCATGCGTACGGTGTTTTTCCACTGGGGGCTGCATCCCTGGGCTTTGTATGGAGTGGTGGCAATGTCCCTGGCTTATTTTCAATTCCGCAAAGGCCTGCCCGGCCTAATCAGCTCCACATTTTACCCGTTAATTGGAGAGAAGGGCATCAGAGGCCCGGTTGGCAAAATCATCGATGTCATTGCCGTTGTCGTAACGCTATTCGGAGTCGCCACATCCCTCGGACTGGGCACCCAACAGCTTACCACCGGAATGAATTACGTCTATGGTCTGCCGAACACTACCTCTATGGCCCTGGTAATAATCGCGATCATTACCATTTTGTTTACCATTGCGGCTGCCAGCGGAATTGATAAAGGCATTAAATTCGTCAGCAATACCAATATGGTTCTTGCCTTCCTGCTGATGCTTTTCCTCCTGATCGTCGGACCGACAAAATATATCCTGAATACTTTTTTTGAATCGATGGGCAATTATCTGCAAAATTTTGTGTCCCTGAGCTTTTTTCTGGATACCCAGGGAGCAGTTGCCGAACGTACAGGTTATGATTGGATTGGCTCCTGGTCGGTTTTTTACTGGGCCTGGTGGATCACCTGGGCTCCCTTTGTGGGAAGCTTTATTGCCCGGATTTCCAGAGGGAGAACCATTCGTGAATTTGTACTGGGTATCCTTGTTGCGCCCCCCTTGTTAAGTGCCATATGGTTCAGCATCGTCGGGGGCAGCGCTCTTCACATCGAGTTGTTTGGCAGTGGAGGAATCAGCGCCGCCGTTGCCGAAGATGTCTCCAGCGGTATTTTTGCCATGCTCAGTCATTTCCCTTTAAGCGGTCCCATGGCTTTGCTGACCATGATCTTATTGGCGATATTTTTCATCACTTCGGCTGAGTCCGCGACCTTCGTTGTCGGCATGTTTACTTCCGGCGGCGATCTTAATCCTGATGCCAGGCTGAAAATCGTCTGGGGTGTTGTGGAGGGAGCCATAGCTGCCATGCTTCTCGTTGCCGGCGGGCTTTCCGCAGTTCAGACAGTCGCCTTTATCTTTAGTTTTCCTTTCATGATCATTATGATCCTGATGGTAGTGAGCATGGTTAAGGCCTTGAGCGAGGGTGAGAAGAAGCCGCTGCAGTGATGCAGTCCCTCGCCCAAAAGTACACCACCCCGGAACATACCGGATGGCTCTTCGGGAAGTGCATTCTCATTCCCAATGTAAAATTGCCAGGGGCGGAGGTGGAAAAATAAGAAGCAGGAGATAAGTAAAATCCAGCTGACGAATTTTGATTAGCTAATTACTAAAAGATGAACTTGACATATTAGCTAGATTTATGAATAATTGTAGTTAAATAGCTAATGTGGAGGGCTGATGATGAGAGTTCCTTCGACGGAGGTCCAGAATAATTTTGGCAAGTATTTAAAATTTGTGGAGGTCAATGAAGAGATCATTGTGACCAAAAACGGCAAGGATATCGCCAGAATCCTGCCCTGTGACGACCCCCGGAAAAGTCTGGTGGCGGAAGGGGCCGCTGAATATCAAACCCGTGAAGGAAGGGTGACTTACGAAGAGTTTCTGGAGCTGGTGGAGGCTTCCGAGCAGCGGTTTGAGCTGATCGACGGCGTCATCTATAATCTGGCGTCTCCTTCTTATGAGCACCAATATGCTGTTAATGAAATTCATGGCACATTCTATAACTGGTTCAAGAATAAGAAATGTATTCCTCTCACGTCACCTTTTGACATTACCCTGTTCAAGGCCGAAGACAATATTTGTGTTGTCCAGCCGGATATTATCGTGATCTGCGACAGGGATAATATGGATCCAAAAGGCAAGTACCGAGGGGTGCCAACTCTGGTGGTTGAAGTCCTTTCACCTTCCACCAGAAGTAAGGATATCTTGAAAAAGCTGGAGCTTTACAAACAATGCGGAATTAAGGAATACTGGATGGTCGATCCGAAAAACAACCTGGTAACCATTTATAGCCTTGACCAAAATGAGATAACCGACAGCGCGGCCTTTCATAAAGGGGCTCATGATTATGTGGAGTCGGCCTGTTTTAAGGGACTGAAGGCAGCGCTGGCGGATATGTTTTTATAGTGGATGAGATTAGAGCCCAAAAACATCATAAAATGTTATCTGAAAAGGCGGAAATTACTATTTTTGAAGATTACTTAAAATGAAGAAATGGGGAAATAGAGAAAGGAGATAGAAGTACATGGTGGAAGTAAAAGTGAACCCGGGTGTCTGTGGTCTGAAATCCCTCATCAAGGTGAATTCCGAAGATAAGCAAAAGGCCCTGATTGAATTTCAGACAGCCTGCCCCAATCTTAAGCCTTTGGAACAGGAACTGAAAGAAGTGGATGGATTTAAAGAGTGTTTTGCCAAGCTGGGGGAATCTCAGGTCTATGAACTGGGCAAGAAATACTGCAAGCATCCTGCCTGTCCCGTACCATCCGCTGTCATAAAAGGGATTGAGGTCGCCTGCGGGTTGGCATTACCCCGAGATGTTGAGATCAAAATAGAAAAACTTTAGTGGAATTGATTAACAAAGGTGCTATAAAAGCTTATTCATTTCGGGTGAATGGGCTTTTCTGGCTTTTGGCTCTAAATCCTTTACAAGCAATGGGGTATTATGGAATACTAGATGGTAAATCAGCAAAGCGAGCTGGTGGGCAGATGGTCCATGGCTATATACAAGGCAGGCGGCTCACAGCTCGCGGACTTGTGCATACCGGTACCGGTCAAGAATTTAGGAATAGAAGGAAGGAAATATCAATGTTCAGAGAGATGAGAAGAGGTAAACAATTATTATCAAGGGAAGATACCGTGGCCGTCATGAACAGATGCACAAATGGTGTTCTGGCTTGCCTGGGTGATGATGACTACCCTTACGCCGTTCCCCTCAACTATGTCTATTTCAATGATAAGATCTACTTTCATATAGCAAAAGCCGGACATAAATTCGAGGCCATGATAAAGAATCCCAAGGTATCCTTTGCAGTAATCGATGAAGATACCATAGTAAGTGCAGAATATACGTCCTATTTCCGCAGCGTGATCGCTTTTGGCAAAGCAAGAATTGTGGAAGGGGATGAACGGCTGGAAGCTTTTCAGGCTTTGGTGGAAAAGTATTCAGGGGATCAGTCTGAAGAAGCTAAACATCGGGAGATAAGCAAATGTACCCAAGCTTACATTATGGCTGTTGACGTCGAACACATCACCGGCAAGGAAGCCAAAGAATACGCCAGAGCCAAACAGCCCTGCTGATTATTGCAATTCGTTTAACCTCCGTTTACATTGGTGTGGTACCCTGCATACGAGGTGACGCAGTGGCGAGGTGAAGTTTATGAGCAAAATTATGATCGTGGACGATGACCCGACGATCCGGGAACTGGTCTGCACCCTTCTCAAAGAGGGCGGGTTTGACACTTGTGAAGCCAGGGACGGGCGCGAGGCGCTGGAAAAAATAAGCGAAGCGAACCCCAGTCTGGCGGTGATTGATCTGATGATGCCGAATATGGACGGTTATGAGCTTTGCCGCCAACTGCGGCAGTATTACAAGGATCTGCCCGTCCTGATGCTGACGGCGAAACATGAAAAGCCGGCCAAAGTGAAAGGGTTTGAAGCCGGGACGGACGATTATCTGACGAAACCCTTTGATGGGGACGAACTGCTCCTGCGGGTCAAAGCGCTTCTGCGGCGATACAGAATTGAAGCCTCCCAAACCATTCAAATCGGTTATGTCACCCTTGACAAAAACAGCTATTCCGTTATCCTCAACGGGGTGGGTGAGGATATTCCTATGAAGGAATTTGAGCTGCTGTTCAAACTGGGAGGCTTTCCCGGACGGACCTTTACCCGGGACCAGCTCCTTGAGGGCGTGTGGGGCTACGATTTTGACGGGAATGAACGAACGCTGGATGTCCATATTGGCCGCTTGCGCGAGCGGTTCCCCGCCGAGAAATCCGGCTTTAAGATTACCACCGTGCGGGGGTTGGGCTATCGGCTGGAGGTGCAGGTATGAGGAATGAACGTCCCAGACCGGGACCTCTTTTTGTCATCCGGGGACTTATGCTGCTGATCCTGGTCTATGGCAGCGCCCTGGCAGGAGGATATGGGATCACGGCCCTGATTTACCGTGTCACAGGGCCGCCGTCGGAGCTGCTGCGGCAAGTGTTTTCCGGTCTCACGGCGTTGGCCCTTATTGCCGTGGTGATGGGGCTGACAGCCTCGTGGCGCATGCGGAGGGGACAAAGACCCCATGAAAACATCCATGATATCCTGACCGATGCGCTGGCCCAGATCGCCCGGGGGAATTTTGATGTATTTCTGGACGCCAAAGCAACCGATATGCACCATGATCTGGCCGAAGCCATCAATGACATGGCCCGGGGACTTGGCAATCTGGAAACCATGCGACAGGACTTTATCTCCAACGTCTCCCATGAGATCCAATCGCCCCTCACCTCCATCAGCGGGTTTGCGGGGCTGCTGAAAAAAGAGGATTTGCCCACCGAACAGCGCCGGCGCTATGCGGAGATTATTGAAGGGGAGAGCAAGCGGTTATCCAGCCTGAGTGAAAACCTGCTGAAGCTGACCACGCTGGATAACAGCAAGCTGTCCCTGAACAGGCAGGACTTCCGCCTGGATAAACAATTGGAACATGTCGCTCTGCTGCTGGAACCCCAATGGTCGGCCAAGAACCTGACCCTGGAGGCGGATCTGCCCTTATGCATTCTTTGCGGTGATGAAGATTTGCTGTCCCAGGTATGGACCAACCTCCTGCACAACGCCATTAAGTTCACGCCGGAAGGCGGGCAGATCAGCATAGAGTTGAAACGGGAAGGCAATACGGCTCAGGTGACCATTGGGGATACCGGCATCGGGATTGGACCGGAGGACCGGATTCATATCTTTGAACGGTTTTATAAAGCCGACAAAGCCCGCGCCCGCTCGGCAGGGGGCAACGGGCTGGGGCTTTCCCTGGTTAAGAAGATTGTGGACCTGCATGAAGGAAGCATTGGGGTCGAGAGTACCATCGGCAAAGGGACAACCTTTGAAATTTTTCTGCCCGGTTTACATTGCGTTTAAACTCCATTTAACCTCCGTTAATTTTGACCCTTTACCATAGGGGTATCAAAAGAAACGGAGGTTTTGCTATGTCAGTGATGATGCTCTTATTTTATGGAATGAACAAACTAATACGCTCTATTCTGGTCAAAAAGGAGGGGTCAGCATGGGCGTAATCGAGGTAAAGAATCTGGTTAAGCAGTACAAAAGCGCCAAAACCCCGTCTGTGGATGGAGCCAGCTTTACGGTGAACAAGGGGGAGTTCTTTGCCTTTCTCGGCCCCAATGGTGCAGGCAAAACCACCACGATCTCCATTCTCACCACCACCCTTTCTAAAACTTCCGGAGAGGTGAACATTGCCGGGTTTGATGTGGAAAAAGAAGCGCGGCAGGTGCGGGAAAAAATAGGCATCATCTTTCAGAAGCCCAGCCTGGACGTCCAGCTTACCGCGGAACAAAATATCCGCTTCCACGCCGCACTCTACGGCATGTGCACTTATCAACCCAGTTTTAAGCTTATGCCGGCCCCCTATCGCAAGCGGGTGTTGGACTTAGCTGAAATTGTGGGCCTTGAGGATGCCTTGTTCAAGCCGGTTAAAAACCTTTCGGGCGGAATGCAGCGCAAGCTGGAAATCATCCGCAGCCTGATGCACACGCCGGAGGTTCTGTTCCTTGACGAACCGACCCAGGGATTGGATGCGGTAAGCCGCAGGGGGCTGTGGGATTACATCGATAGGGTGCGCCAGGAATACGGCACCACGGTGTTCCTCACCACCCACTATATTGACGAAGCGGAAAAGGTGGATAAAGTTTGTATTATCAACCACGGCAAAATCGCGGCTTGCCAGTCCCCGACTGAATTGAAACAAAGCCTGCTCCGCCAGGAGCTGATAGTGGACGCTGCCGACAGAAACGCTTTAACCGCCGAACTGTCCGGGTTAAATCTGTCCTATAAGTTCAACGGACAGATCAGTGTCCCCCTGCAGGGGCAAACAGCGCAGGAACTGATCGCCAGGCTGCAAACACCGCTGACGGTACTCAGAATCCATGAACCGTCCTTAGAGGACGCCTATATCGAATTCTTAAACAAATCAGGAGGTGAAGCACAATGAGCGGGCAGGTTTTAACCCGGAAAAAGTCCCGGATCTATCGGGAGGCAAGTACAGTTCTGGCGATTTTCGCAAGGGAGGTTACCGTGGCCTTGAAATCCCCCGGCACTTTGATCATGAGCCTGGCTATGCCCATGATCATGATGGGCATGATCGGCGGCAATCTGATGCAGAACATGGCGGGGGGCCTCGGCTTTCAGTTCGGCACCTTCATGCTGGTGGGGATGCTGGTGAACATGTTGTTTATGACCACCACCATGGGAGTGGCTTCCTTAGTGGACGACCATGACTCTAATTTCAGTGAAGAGATGCTGATTGCTCCGGTATCCCGCTATGGGATCGTGATCGGCAAGATTTTTGGCTCCATGTTCGGCGCTGTCCTCAGTATGGTGGGAACGCTGATTGTCGGGCTCGTTATGGGCATCACCCTGCCCTTCACCCAGTTGCTGTTGATTTTGGCCCTGTCTCCTTTGATCTGTCTTTCGGCCGGGGCCCTGGCCATGATTCTGATTGGGCTTATTCAAAACAGAAAGACGGCGAACCTGGCTGTTATGCTGATCACCATGCCGCAAATGTTTTTATCGGGCGCAATTATTCCCATTAATCATTCCAGCGGGGTTTTACTGGTTTTGAGCCGGATGATGCCCATGACCTATTGCCTGGACCTGGTGCGGGCGGTGGTGTATAGGGGTACACCGGAATACAGCAGTGTGGTGATGTTTAATCCGGTGGTCAATTTTGCCGCCATTGTCGGGCTGACAGTGCTTTGCCTGATCATCGGCACCTTCTTTTTCGCCAGGAGTGAGAAGAACCGATAGCATAGGGGCCATTATCGCTATTAAGGCCGGGAAAGTATATAATAAGTATAGGGAACCAAGCACCATATCTAAGGAGATTTATGAAATGGCTGCTCATTTAACGGTAAAACAATTGAAGTTGGAAAATGGTGAAACATTGGCTTATCGGGAAGCCGGCAATGGCAATAATATTTTGCTTCTGGTACATGGCAATATGAGCTCGGGAGTTCATTTTCTGCCCATAGCTGAAAGACTGCCGCCGGGCTTCAAAGCCTATATCATCGATTTGCGAGGGTTTGGCGACAGCACCTATAATAATAGAATCGATACGATCAAAGAGCTTTCTGATGATCTGTCTGCCTTTGTCAATAAATTGGCAGTGGAGAATTTTACAATAATAGGCTGGTCTGCGGGAGGAAGCGTGTGCTTGCAGTTTAGTGCCGATTATCCGGATAGAGTAAAGAAAATCGTACTGATAGACTCTGTAGGCCATAGCGGCTGCCCTCTGTTTAAAAAAGATGAGCAGGGGAAAGTGCTGATGGGGCAGGTCTATAAAGATAGGGCGGAAATGGCTGAAGACCCGGAAGTCGCTCCCTGCCTTCAGGCGATTGAAAATAAGAATTTTCAGACGATGAGCATTTTATGGGACAGAGCTATTTATTCTCACCGCAAACCCTTGCCGGAAGACAATAAACTGTATATCAATGCAACCTTAAAGCAGCGGAATTTAGTAGATATCTACTGGGCCTTGGCCTTATTTAATATTTCTGATAAACACAATGGGTACACGGAGGGCACTAACCTGATCAATAAAATAAAGGCCCCGGTGCTGAGCCTTTGGGGTGAGAAGGATAGTATCATATCGGAAGCTGCTGCCAAAGGAACTGTTGAGGCTTTGGGAGAAAAAGGGGAGCTGATCGTTTTAAAAGACAGCGGTCACTCTCCATTAATTGATTGCCCCGATGTGCTGATGAAGAAGATAGCTGATTTTCGGTAACGCACGAGCGGATGCTCTCCACCAGCCGATGGGGAAGAGTTCAAATGATGCAGCGCTGCAACATTTGAACTCTGCTCAGAGGCTCTTTTGGGAAAGAGCCGACAGAGGATCGGGAACAATTGCCGGATCTGTCCGGCAAGGGAAATAGCCAGGCAGGGAATAGCCAGGTCCCGGCCCCATGGATTATGGTGCTCGAAAGGAAAGTGAATCCATTGCTCTTACAAAGGCTGATACCAATTATGACAGCGGTGCCTTCTATAGCCATAGGAGTGCTGGCCATGTATCTAAATCATGTTCCAGCTCTGGTTTGGGGCCAAAATATTGTCTGTTTTCTGGCAATGTGCTTGATTTACTGGATAGTGGTTACATACAAGTTTGATTTCTTCAGTGGCAGTAAACATAAAACCATCCTCTTGTCCCTCGCCATGTGCCTTATATTGTTGACTTTTCTAAACCCCGGCATGGAAGGCGTACACCGGTGGATATCGATTGGAATCATAAGGCTTAACATCGCCATGATTGTATTGCCAATAATTATGATTAGGATAGGACAGCTAGTGCAGACGAAAGAACTTGGGTTGGGCAGCATTGCGGCAATAGGGACAGTATTTATGTTGCTTCTTCAGCCGGATGCTTCCCAATTGGCTGGGTTTGCGATCCCAATGATGATTTTGATCGGCAGCCAGACGAAAAGTAAACGATTACGTTTATTTATACTAAGCGTTTTTTCAGTATGTACTATTTTATCCTGGGTGTATTTGGACAATCTGCCTCCAGTAAATCATGTGGAGGGAATAGTAAGTATGGTAGCGGATATAGGGTTCTTGTGGTTAATTATGGCAATGGTTTCCCTGGCAATCTTACCGATACCTTTTCTATTATTTCCTCCTGAAAATGCCGGGTTAATTTCAAGATGCATCGGCGTTTATTATCTCATCATTCTCGTTGCCACAGTGCCTGGCAACTTTCCCGTCCCCTTGATGGGATATGGTCTGTCACCGATCATCGGCTATTTTATATCCCTAATTTGGTATATGCGCTCCCGGTATGCCAATCAAGTATACCGGTGAAAATGGGCTGCACATTCACGTGGGAGATACTTATCGAGTAGAAGAGGAAAGCTGGAAGCAATTTTGTAAGGTGTGAACAAGGGAGATGGACGATAATGTATGTATATTTAATGAAGAACATAAAGCCTCTTCATGAGGAAATCATCAAGGACCACGTGGAATATTTAAAAGAATTGAAGAGTCAGGGCAGACTTGTACTTTGCGGGCCTTTTACAGATTATCCTGGGGGAATGGTCGTTCTCCTGGCTGAGGATTTAGCTGAAGCTACCAGTATAGCTCAAGCGGATCCTTTTATTGCCTCAGGATGCAAATCCTTTGAGATGAGAACCTTGGCAGAAGCCAATGAGGGGAATAATTATCTGCTGGGAGAATAGCCAAGGAACGGCTTGCATTTGCTTTGATATCAAATTATAATTTGTTTATGAAGCAGATAGAGACAGATAATACAATTAATCTAATGAGCAGAATCAATGAGCGGGCCAATCGTTTTATCCTCGCAGAGCTTGAAAAGCGGGAGATTACGGATATAGCTCCTTCCCACGGGGCTGTGTTGGCCGCTTTATTCCGGGACTCCGAATTAACCATGAGCGAAATTGCCCAACGAGTCAACCGGGATCGTTCCACAGTCACCAATTCGGTGAATAAGTTGATCGATTCAGGTTATCTGGCCACCATGAAGAATGCTCAGGATAGCCGGTCAACCCTGGTTTTTCTTACTCCAAAAGGAAGAGAGCTGGAACCGGCCTTTTTTCAGATCTCCCAAAGCCTGGCTATGCTGGAGTACCAGGGGATCAGTGCTGAAGAAAGGGAAATCTTCCGAAAGGTCCTGGAGCGCATCTATATGAACTTTTCCTGATCAATAGGGCATCGGGATCAATATAACATCGGGATAAAGAAGGTATCGAAATAATGCCCATCAAAAAAAGCAACCAAGACTGAGGGCTGTCCGTTTGACAGGGGCAGATCAAAACTTGGTTGCTTTTAAATTTACTTTTGCTTTTTGCTTTTGAATTTTGGTTATCACTTATGCTGGTTATCACTTATGGGGAACTCTTATCCCTCGTTCCTCTTAGCCATGTCCATGGCTGCGCCGGCCAGTTTAGCCGGACCGCTCTGGCCCAGAAGCTCTTTGGCACATGCCAGATAATAATGCCGGGCATTGGCACTGACCTGCATCCGACCTAAATGGAGGAGGCCTTCCGCTTTAAGGGCTTTGCTTTCTGCCACCTTTTCTCCGGCATCCAGGAGGATATCACACAGTTCAACGCCCCATTGCTCATCCTCATGTTCAATAGCCTGTTTGGCTGTGGCATAGACTTTTTCAGCCCCGCCCATGATGGCCAGGGTTTTTTCCGCTTTAATTCTGACCGGCAAAGATCCCAGTTTGGTAGGATTTCCGTCAAACCAGCCCAGATAGCCTGTGTAAATGGAGCGGACAGTCCACGCCACGGTGCCGTAATACTCCTGGAGATTGGGCAGGACCGCCCACTTTTCAGGCAATTTGACTGTGTCAACCAGCTGAGCGATGGTCATTCCTTTGTTCATGCCTTTTAAGGTTTCTTCCAATATGTACTGAATGGCATCACGGTAATTGGTCAGATTCTCCCGGACAGCTTCCTTGCCGCTGATCACCCTGGTATGGCCTGGTAAGAGATGCTCGGCATCATAGGCAAGCATGGCGTCAAGTGAGCTTACCCATTGACTGATATCCCGGTATTGCCCGCCGCGAATGGCGTAAAGATTAGGCCAGGAATGGTAATAATTATCTCCGCTGCACAGCACCTTAAACTGGGGCAGCCAAACGAACAACTGGTCATCGGTTTCTCCGGGGGCCCCAACCAGGTGTACTTCAATGCCGTCGAGGTTCAGTGTCAAGCGATCTTCGGAAAACCACCGTGTCGGCTTAAGGATGGCTTTGGTGCTGTTGAGCTCATTCATAGGGCCTATGCCCATAGAAATGATCTCCCCCGGTGTCAGGCCCACTCCAAATTGTCTTGCTCCCCGGATAGCTGCGATATCTTTGAGCAGCTCAGAGCGTGTGTATTGGGGATAGAGCGGAGTTCTGGCGATGATCTCACACCCCCCGGCAGCGAAAACCCCGGCGCCGGCGGTATGGTCAAAGTGGTGGTAATGGGTGAAAATAATGGTTTTAATCGGTTTAGCTGTGAATTGGCGAAGTTCCGCTAAGGCCTCTTCAGCAGCTTCACGCCCATTCAGGGTATCGATCAGGACACAACTTTCCTGGCCTTCGATCAAGGTTGCGGTACTGCCGCCATAGCCCAACATAAAATAAACCCGGTCCGTAATTTTGGTGATGCCTTTAGGAAAACCTGTTTTCGCTTCTGCAATTAATTTCAGTTCACCCAGATAACGATTCATTGAAATTCCCCCATTTACTTTGATATCAAACTATCTTTATCTCTATATTACTTGGATATCAAAGTAATTACAAGAAAAAATAAATAGAACTTCGTTTGTCGAAAAATGCAAATTTAAGACGATTTTTTAAAGCATTTTTTGGATAAGATGTTATAATTGGATCAAAGAGGATTTTCGAGATGGAAGGAAGAACCCGTTATAAAGGGTTGGGAGGTACATATCGGTGGAGAGCAACTTTGAGCTGGTAAAAATAACGAAAACCATAACCGATATGCTGGATGACCATATCCTGGTTTGCAATACTGAAGGGAAGATTGTGTTTGCCAATCGGATCATGCAGGCCCGCTTAGGCTATCAAGAAGCAGAGTTAGAACATAAGAGTTTTTGGGATATCGTTGAAGACAGGCATGGTGATAAGGCCAAAGCCTTTATAGCCAGTGCGGCGGAGCCATCCGGCTGGGAGAGGTTTTTGTTGAAAGGCCAGCAAGGGATTGTGAGCCTTCACCTCAAATTTCTGCTGAAGGAAGAGTATATCTATATTTATGGCAATGAAAAATATATTGAGTATGAGAGAATACGAAAAAAGCTGGATGTTGAAATAGCGAATGCGGTTAAGATTCATAAACGCACCCTGCCGGAGCGCCTTCCTGATACGGAGCAGATCTCTTTTGCTTCCTTATATATTCCGGCTGAAGAATTGGGCGGAGATATCTTCGATGCTTTTAGAGTCGATCACGGGCTGCTCAATGATTATTTTGAACAATATGTATGTTACATAGCCGATGTTTCCGGACATGGCCTGGACAGCGCGATGCTGGCCATTTTTGTCAAAGACACGATCAATAGTTTTTTCCGACTGAAGCATATCCCGGGACAGATGCTGTCTCCCCAGGAAATCGTGGATTTTTTTGTTGAGCACTATCTAAAAGAGGGGTATCCCGAAGAATACCTGGTTTGCCTGTTCATGGTTGTTTTTGATTTAAAGACCAAAGAATTGACTTATTGCAATGCGGGGTTTCACATTTGCCCTCTATTAATCAAGGATGAAGAGCATATCATAGAGCTGAATAATGGGGGACTGCCTGTTTCCACAGGTATACACCCTGACCTGTTAAAGTATGGGGATTCCTGCCACCATTTATCGCCAAACATGACGTTGTTTATTATGTCCGATGGATTGCCTGAGCAGCAGTCTGAGAATGGGCTCTATCAGGAGCGCTTAAAAAAGCTGATCACAGAAATTTATTGCTTGAAGCCCACTCAGATAGTGGAAGAAATTCATAAAGATTTTACCAGTTTTTTAAGCTATGAAAAAATCAGGGATGATATCACATTGGTTGCAGTAAAACTGAGCTAAGCATTGGCCGAGGAGAGGAGGGAGTTTGTATGCAGCAAATATTGAATGGTATTTTAGAGGCCATCGAGGATGAGATAAAGGCCCAGAAACATTATCAAACGCTGGCTGAAAATGCGGCGGACCCGAAGGTCAAAAAGTTCTTTGAACAATTGAAAAGGGATGAAGAAGAGCATGAGCAGGCCCTGCGCACCCGTTACGAAGCTTTTATGAAATTGCAGGAAGCGGATCAACGGGGGAATGGCTGATCTTGAAGCAGGACTTTTCCTGCTTTATTTTTTTACGCTGGATCTTTATTGCGACAGCTCTTTAGCGATAAATATTTAAAAAGAGAAAAATTATCTCTTTACAGTTCCTCAGAATATTTTCCCTGACTTTCTTTTGCTGTATAATAACAACTGTTCTAATTAAGATTTAGTTTCATAACTGTGGGAGGATACAGAATGATTCTTTACAACATCAATATGGCGACGATTTTAGTGGTTCTCGTTTTAGGCCATCTTTTAACAGGAGCGCTCATTATGGCCTATATAGGGCCGCAAGACCGAAGCAGGGCGGTCAATATGTTTCTATTGGCGAAATTTCTCCAGCCAATGGCCTGGCTTATTCTCGGCCTGAGAGGTGCTGTGCCCAGCATGGCTTTGGTAGCGGTGGGCAACTCAGCCTTGTTTACGGGAGCGGCTTTGGAGCTGATCGCCCTGATGATGTTAAAAAATAACTATACCGAAAAAGTAAGACGGGCCTATAACGCCCTGCTGATTGGGTGTATCGTTGTCTTTATTGGGGTGACAGCATACGGCTTTCAGGAGAACGTCAGGATCACCTTTGCCTCCTCGATCACAGCCATATTGATGGTATATCCCGTGTATAAGCTGTTTAGAGATAAGAAAGCTTCCCGGCTGCAGAAAGGAATTGCCGTCCTTTACAGTATTACCATACTGTTTCTGCTCTTCAGGGCGGTTGCGGCTTTAACGACAGACATGGATATGAATTTGGCCTCGACAAGCATTTTCAATACCTGGCTGTTTTTACTCCTCTACATCGTAATGCTGGTGGGAAGCACCGGGTTTATTCTCTTGGACAAAGAAAAACAGGACGAGGAACTGCTGAAAGCGGCGTCCTTTGACGGCTTAACCAATATATTGAACCGCAAAACCTTTATCGAGCGCTCCAATGCGGTTATTTCATTGTACTTGAGAGAGCAAGAGCAAATCGCTTTCTTGCTGATTGATATTGACGACTTTAAAAAAATCAACGATAAGTACGGGCACTTTGTCGGGGATGCCGTACTGCAGGATTTTGCCGATACCCTTAGAAAACAATTGCGGGATTATGACTTGTTCGGCAGATATGGGGGAGAGGAATTTGCCATATTGCTTCCCGGGACAGATGAGAAACAGGTTAAAGAAGTTGCGGAGCGGCTGCGGGGGACCATCGCGAACTCCTCTGTTGACACCGGCCTTAAAATAAACTATACCATAAGCGTGGGGTACTGCAGCATCACTCCGGATCAGGAAACAACGATTGATATGCTTTATAAACTTTGCGATCAGGCCCTTTATATGGCCAAAGCCCATGGGAAAAACTGCTGCAGGAAGGCGGCTGAGGTATAAGCCAGATGAGGTATGGGATGAATAAAGTATTGGTGGTTGAAGATGAAGATATATTGCGCGAAGTGATCGTCGATTATTTGGTTGAGAATGGATATCAGGCCTTAGAGGCTGCAGACGGAGAAAAAGCCTTAGAGCTCTTTCTAGCCAACTCCGTGGATTTGGTGATCTTGGATATTGTTCTGCCCAAGGTTGACGGTTGGTCGGTATGCCGCAGAATTCGCAGGAATTCCGGTATCCCCATTATCATTTTGACGGCCCGTTCCGATGAGGATGACTCTCTCCTGGGCTATGAGCTGGGTGCGGATGATTATCTGATCAAACCCTATAGTCCCCGGGTGCTCATGGCCAAGGTAAAACGGTTTCTGGAAAAAACCTCAGACACTGTGGAGGAAATGCAGATCTCAGCCGGCGGAATTCTCCTCAATCTGGGGTCAAGATGTGTTTCCGTAGAGGGCGATCCCATCAATCTGACCCATACGGAATTCGAAATTCTCGCTTACTTAATGCAGAACAAAGGGCTGGTCATAACCAGAGAACAATTGATCACGAAACTATGGGGTTATGATTTTTATGGTGATGAAAAGACAGTGAACAGCCATATCCGCAACCTGCGCTCCAAGCTGGGCAGCAAAGGCAGCAGCATTGTTACGGTGATCCGTTCGGGATATAAATTCACAGAGGAACAGCTATGACGAAAAGCATTGTCTTTAAATGGTTCCTGCTGACCGCTCTCTTATTCTCCACGCTGTTTTTAGTCATGGGCATCACCCAGAATTACTTTTTTGAGAAGTATTATATTGACAGGAAATCTGATACTCTCAGACTGGATATGAAGGAATACACAGAGCGGGCGGCAATGATGGGAGCGGAAGCGGCTTCCCAAGAGCTCTATAAGCATAACCGGGTCTGGATTACGGAATTGGATGAATATGGACGGATCCGCGATGTAGAAGATTACTATATTGAAGTGAAGTTGAAGGATGAAGCGCAGGGTCGTTGGCGGATACCCATGTACTCTTTTGCCGGGGAATTTTCTGCCGATGTTCTATCATCCTTAACGGTCGGCGACGAGGTCATCATTGATACTGTCAATATAGGTGAGGAAAGGATACCTTATCATATCCAGACCGGCTCGACGGGTGTTGTCAATTTAAACCTTGCCCACAAGCTCCATGGGCCTCAGGCCGATCAGGCTTATAGTCACCTGAGCACCGGGCTGTATAAGGGAACGATAACAGAAACCGTATTTCCGGAACGACCGGAAGATATTGCCTTTCCCTATCAGGAACATTATTTTTTGGAACAGGTCAAAGAATTTCAAGCCGGTCTGCTGGCTGAGCAGGGGCAGCCTCTTCAGGACAGCAAAGAATGGGGGGCTGTAGAGAATTTTGCGGAGTATAAGCTGATCAGCGAACCGATTAGGGAACATGGGGCAAAGGGATATATTCTCGCCATGACTTCTCTCCAGCCGGTGGATGAGGCCATCGGTGTGATCCGGCAATTCTACCCTTACTTTTTGGGAGTTGCCTTGCTGTGCATGCTGGTTTTGGCCTTCGTTCTTTCCAAATGGCTGGCCAAGCCCCTCCTATCCATCAACCGGATCACCGGGAAGATAGCGGCGATGGATTTTACCGAAAAGCTGCCGGTGGGTTCTGAGGATGAAATCGGCCAGTTATCCCGAAATATCAATCACCTGTCCAGCCGGATGGAAGGATATATTGAGCAATTGAAGCGGGATCTCGATCAAGAGAAGCGCTTGGAAAAGACACGGAAGGAATTTATCGCCGGAGTATCTCATGAACTGAAAACCCCCCTGGCTGTGATGAAAAGTTGCCTGGCGATTATCAAAGACGGCATTGCCGCTGAAAAAAGGGAACATTATTTTCAGGCCATGGAAGAGGAAATAGAGCGGATGGATTTGCTGGTTGTGAATATGCTGGATCTGGCTAAGTTTGCCTCAGGCACCTATAAGCCGGAAATGGCTCCTTTTGCCATCGATCAGGCGATTGCCGAAGCAGCCAGGTCATTGGCTGAGCCCATCGGGGAGAAAAATCTCACCCTTACCTTAAACCTTTGTTCTCTGCGGGTCGTAGGGCATCAAGGACTGATCAGCCGCGTGATCACCAATTTTCTCAGTAATGCCATCCGGCATACGGAGGAGGGCGGGGCCATCGCCATTGCCGTCAGTGACAAGGGGCAGACCGCGGAAATCAGTGTAGAAAACCAGGGAAGCCCCCTGGCAGAAGCAGACAGGAAAAAGATCTGGGAGCAATTCTACCGCGGGGAGGCGAGAGCAGCCAAAGCAGGTACGGGTCTGGGACTTGCTCTGTCCAAGGAGATACTGGAACTTCATCATGGGGTTTATGGTGTGGAAAATACCCGGGACGGCGTCCGCTTTTTCTTTACCTTGCCGGTGCAGCCCTGATTTGTATCGAGGGGTTTAGATTTCCGCCGTTTTGGGCGATCTCTAAACCCCTTGTCTTTTATTAATTTGTAATTATTTAACGCTGAGTCTGCCACAATGTTTCATAGCCATGCCATTTTTCCGCCATATTCTTTTGCTATTGTTCAAGATACAATACATTAACAAAGCAGGTGAATACGGTGAAAAAATACATAGTAGGGATTTCTGCGGCCTTGATCATGGTATTTGGTGCTTACACGGCCTATGGAGCAGAGGATAGTCTGGATATCGAAAAAGTTGCCATCAAAGCGATCCAATACTCAACAGAGGTTAAAGCTAAAGCAAGTGCGGCCGATCTTACTCTTGACAGATACGGCAAGGACTTGCATGTGACCAATGCCTGGAGCGCAAGCAGTGTGATCTATGCTCCCTTGAATGCCCAGTATCAGATTGATCTGAGTTACGGAGACCTGCAAATAACCGAAAGCTCGGTAAGATTGAGTGCCTATCAGCACTACATAACGATGTTGAAAAACAAATACAAAGTCGAGCTGCAGCAGAAATTTGTGGATAAACTTACAATTGAAAATGAAGATGCGGAGAATAAGCTTAAATCCGGCGGGATATCGGAATATGATGCCGGGATGATCGCCGCGAATCTGGCCAAGGAACGGATTACCCTTAAAAAATACCAGAGATCCTACGATGCCGATGTGATTAATTTAAATAAAGTTATGGGAGAGCCGGTGCTGAATAAATACGCAAACTTTATAGACCAAAACATCAAACCGTCGGCCACCCTCAGACCTCTGGAGGACTATATCCAAGCCGGTCTAGCCAGCAGATATGAAGTGACAAGTGCTGAGAGTTCTCTGGAAGTAACCAAAGTTAGGCAGGCCATCGAGGCTCCGGATAAAAGCCAGAGCATGCCCCTTGATTATTATCAGGCCACAACCCAGTATGACCTGGCCCAGGGGCAAAATGAAATCGCTAAAGCCAGGATCCAGGTAGAGCTTGATTTGACTTCAGGATACAGCGAACTTGAGTCACGGCTGAGGACTTGGGAAAACACCAAAATCCTCCTGGAGTCGGCGCAAAGTGATTATGATCTTGTCAAACAAAACTATGATTTAGGAAGAGCAGGCAAGGACGAGCTGATCACTGCGGAAAAAGACTATATGGAGGCTCAGATCCAGGTGAAAAATGCGGAATTGGATGCCTGGCTTTTTCAAATGAAGATGGAGCTGGCCAGCGGCATAGGCCCTGGCATATCACAATAGACGAATAGGGAGGGTATATCATGAAAAAGATACTAAGCCTGGTCATGGCCTTGATAGTAATGATTGCAGTTTCCGTTCCTATGGCGACTTTGGCCGGGGAGGAAACAGCAGGTGCGGATAATACAACGGTTAAGAGTGAGACAGGTGAGGTTGTTGAGACCGTTGAAGCAGTTGAGACGGTTGAGTCAGTTGAGCCAGTTACAGTGATTGATACCCTGACTTTAGAGAAAGCTTATGAGACTATCGAAGAACATAACCAGGAATTAAAACTGATGAATGACAAAATTAACCTCTATGAAAAGCAATACCAGGAGGCCGTGGACAGATCAAACTGGGCCAGGGGAAAATCTGTTGGTGGCGATGAAGAGCAGAATGTAACCTATAGGAAAGAAGAGCTTTTATATCCCAAACAAAGATTGCTTGAACTGGATGGGGCCAAACATGAAAGAGAAGAAAAATTAAAGGAATTGAAAGCCGGTGTCAAGAAACAGTATTTGGAGATAGGCGTGTTTCAGGAAGAGCTGGCCAATACTCAGAGTGAGCTGGCCGCCTTGGATAAAACCATAGAACATACACAGACCCAAATCAACTCAGGGAGTCTTCCCCAATCAGCCTTAAAGCCATATGACGCGCAAAGAGTTCAGATGCTGTCCAAGATAGAAACAACCCAGAGGCAGATCAGCCTTAATCTCAAGGGGCTGGAAAGGGATCTGGGCGTAAAACTGGCCGGGCAAACAAAGCTGGAACCATTAGCTGGAGAACCGGTGCTGTTTGATGATGGGGATATTGCCAACGAGATAAGCAAAGCTTGGGAAGACAGCTATGACTATCTAAGCCAGCAGGGCCAATTGGAACTAGCCGAGATAGAATGTGATATCATCAGGTATAATACCTATATAGACAATAACCTGAATCAGCTTCACCAGCTTGAAGCAAGCGTCAGCAATAACCAGGCTAAACTGGAACAAGTAAAGCCCAATCTGGAAGCAACCCTTTGGAATAAGTACTATGAATTGAAGAATCTTGAAGGGGATCTGGAAATAGCAAAAATCAACCTTGAGGATGCTGAGTACACATTGAGTATCACTCAATCCAAGGAAGGATTGGGAACGGCCAAAGGGAGCAGTGTCGTGGACGATACCATTGCCTTAAACCAGCAAAAAGTTAAGCTCCAAAAAGCAATCAATGCTTATAGTTTAGCGGCGGATGAATTAAACAGCTTATTGACAAAATAGGTTTGAGGTGAGTTTCATTGAGCACAGCGGGACATATTTTGATTTGTGATGACCAGTTGATCATTCACGAGACGATTGCAGCTTATCTGAAAGCGGAAGGATTTACTTACGGTTCGGCCTATGACGGGGAAGAGGCTCTGCAAAAAGCTTATGAAACCGCACCGGATTTGATTATCCTTGATCTGATGATGCCCAAACTCAGCGGCATGGAAGTCTGCCGGACCCTGCGCAAAACCACGGACGTCCCCATCATCATGCTGACTGCCAAGGGTGAGGAGATCGACAAGATCCTGGGGCTTGAGCTGGGAGCGGATGATTATATTGTCAAGCCTTTCAGCCCCAGGGAGGTAGTGGCCCGGGTAAAAACCGTTCTGCGCCGCAAGCTTCCCCAAAGCAAAGACACTGAGCCCATCTTGAAATATGACGGACTGGAGATCAATATCTCATCCTATGAACTGCGCCTGAATGGAACGCCGGTCAGCTGCACGCCCAAGGAAGTTGAGGTTTTATATCTGCTTGCCGCTCATCCGGGCCAGGTGTTTAACCGGGAGCAGATCATTCAGAATGTCTGGGGTTCCGATTACTTCGGCGATACGCGAAGCGTGGATACACAGATCAAGCGCATTCGCCAAAAACTGGCCGGTGAGAAGATGAAGTGGGGCATTAAAAGCATTTATGGAGTAGGGTACAAATTTGAGGTATTAAGTTAACAAAAGTGAATTATACAAAAGGATTTGCTGTAGATGCAGTCAATCTTTGCAAAGGCTGCAGCCATCACTAGAGGCTGCTACAGCAGGAATGGAAGTACCGTGAAGAAGAAGAGCTCGTTTCTCAAGCGCATCCTAATACTAATGATCACCACAATTGCCTTGTATAGCTTCCTGATCACCATCTTTTTTTGGTTTACAACCAATGATATGTTTAGAGAATTGCAAACCCGCGAACTTAAACCCAGTGCGGAAGCCATCGCTGATTTGGTGTTGAAATATCAACAGGGGACTATGAGCAAAGATGACCTTGAGGAACATTTTAATCTTAACAAAGGGATATGGAACTTTGTTGTTCATGTTTATGATGGGCAGGGCAACCTGATTATTAAAAATGAAGAAATTTTAACCACTTTGTTCCGGGGAAAAAATGCGGAGATTGGGCTGAACCTTAACCCTGTTTTGAAAGAATATTTCAGCTCCGTTTTATCCGGGGATAGTGTGGTTGCTAACAAGGGGCCCTTTTTGATAGTAGGCCAGCCCATTGCGCATAACGACAGCATTGTTGGCATGGTTTTCCTGGGCAAGCCGCAGATAGAGATTTTTACTGCCCTATCCGGACTTAACCGCTCCATCTGGATAAGCGCCTTAGGTGTTCTTTTGCTGTTATCTTTTCCCCTCTATCGAGCCGCACGGTATATTGCTCATCCATTAAAACAAATGCGTGATGTAGCCATTAGTATGGCCAACGGCAATCTTAAGGAACAGGCCAATGAAAAATATGGGGGAGAGATCGGCGAACTGGCCCACTCCCTTAACTATTTATCCGCAAGGTTATCTGAGACCATTTCCGCATTGGAATTGGAAAGAAACCGGCTGAAACAAACCATTGATGGTCTCGCCGAAGGAATTGTGGCCATAGATAATGAGGGGAATTTTACTCATATTAACCCGTCGATCCAGAGGATTTTTGGTAAAAACCCAGGCGAGGGACGGATGAGTTTAATACCCAGTCAAGAACTATGGGAAGATTTTGATGCTGTTCTCGCCCAAGGATATACCATCGTCCGCAGTTTGCAGTGGAAGCAGATGCTTTTAAGAGTCACAATTTGTCCGCTGGAGGATGAAACCCATCATATTGCCGGTGTCGTTGGTTTATTCCGCGATATAACAGAATCAGAACGGTTGGAGCAAACCAGGCGCGAGTATGTTGCCAATGTTTCTCATGAACTGCGCACACCCGTATCGGCCCTCAGGGCTTTATCGGAAACACTGGCCGACGGCATGGTAAGTGATGAGGAGACCAAAAACCGCTATTACAATCATATGCTCCATGAAACCATGCGGCTTACACGACTGATCAACGATCTGCTTACCCTGTCCCGCCTGCAGTCTCACACAGAGCAGGTGCACACCGAAGCATTCCTGATCAACGAGGTAACGGGCAGTGTAGCTGAACGGTATAAACCGCTGGCCCAGAAAAAAGGCTTAAGATTTGATTATTCACCCTTGGTCCATGATCTGAAAGTCATGAGCAACATGGATTTAGTTGAACAAGTTCTGATCATTCTTCTGGATAATGCCATAAAGTATACTCAATCAGGCGGCAGGATTTCCTTAGGCACTGTCCTCGATAAAGATAGGGTTAAAGTGTCTGTAGCGGATACGGGAATGGGGATTGCTCCGGAAGACCTCCCCCATATCTTTGAAAGGTTTTACAAAGCCGATAAGGCCCACTCCACGCAGGGAACAGGGTTGGGGCTGGCCATCGCCTTTGAAATCAGTCAGCGTTTAGGTGAAGAAATTTATGTGGAAAGCCATTTGAATGAAGGCAGTACCTTTACGTTCACGTTATCCTGCAGCGGTGCTTCGGCCTCCTGAAATGCAAACCCGCCGACGAGATGCTTCTTTTAATCAGAACGCTATCGTATGAGTATAAGTTAGGTAGTAAAATATAATGCCTAACAATAGTTTACAAGGGCAGATGACTCCCGTATACCGGAAGTTATCTGCCCTTGTATGTTTATGCTTGCCATAATCTTTCATCCTCATGCCATTTTCTTGCCACAATGCTTTGTTATGATTTTAGTTATTAAGCAAAGAAATCAGGTGAATGGAATGGGGTTGGAAAAACTAATTTTAGTGTGTGTCACAGACCAGAAAAACTGTGCAAGGCTCATAAAAGCAGGGGATACCCTTGCCAAATCCCTGGCCATGAAGATGAAGATCTTAAGCGTACAGCCATCTAAAGAGGTGCAAAAACTTGAAGATACCTATCTGGAATATCTGTTTAATGTGTGCAAGTCAATGAATGCGGAAATGAAGGTATACTGGGGAGAGGATGTCAACCGGATAGCCATCGATTATATAAGGCACGAGTGCATCAGGCAGCTGGTAGTAGGGGAGCCGGAAAAAATGGAACCGGGGAATTTTGTCTACGAAGTTCACCAGGCCTTTCCCGACCTCCCTATTTTAGTTGTAGACCGCTTGAATAATCATAGAAACTTAAGTTCTTTTTAAAGTAATGGATAGTTCCACAAAATTAAAAACAGAAACGTAATTGAGGAGGAGCCAGGATGGATAAATCAAAATTGCTGAAAAAACTGAGAAAACCCAAAAGAACAACCCTTATAGCCGCTCTGGCGGTTGTGGTCATTGGCATATGGGGGATAACAGCTTTGTTGGGGGGGAATAAAAGCGCTTCTGCCAATGTCGCCCATACCAAACTCGCTAAAACTGAATTGATCAATAGTGTCGATGTATCAGGGAGTATTAAAAGCAAAAACACCCAAAAAGTCTATTCAACCTTAAGCTACTCAGTCAAAGAAATCTATGTCAATATTGGGGACAAAGTTGAGGCCGGGGAGCCCCTGGCTCAGCTGGACACATCGTCCTTAGAGCTTGATATAGCGCAACAGCGCAGCACCTTTGAAGCGTCGCAAAAAACCGGAACCATCAATCTAGAAAGCAAAAAGCGGATCTATGAAGATACGAAAAAGCAATATGAAAATGGCATGAATACGGAACTGCTCAATGCAGAAAACAGTCTGAAGTCGGCAGAAAATGATTTAACAACGAAGAAAAATACCTATGAAAACAATGTAGAGTCCTATAAATTCGGCGCGGTATCCAAACAGGAGCTGGATCAGTCGGAAGCCGGTTACAAGCTGGCCCAGAACACCTATAATAAAGCGGCGGCAAGCCTGGAAGCCGCCAAAATAAAGGCTGCCCAGGATGTAAAAACAGCCGAAGCAAACTACAACAGTGCTCTGGCTGACTATAACAATGACAGCCAGAAAATAGCGCTGGATAAGCTGGAAAAAAATCTCGCCGACGCCACCATCAAAGCCCCCATAAGCGGTGTTGTGACCGCCGTGTATGCTGAAGCGGGTTCGCCGGGAAACGGTCTCTTATTCGTGGTTGAGGATGCGGAGAAGCTTACCATAACAACCTATGTCAAAGAATATGACGCCGATAAAGTCAAGCCGGGGCAGATGGTCAATATTAAAACAGATGCAACTGAAGATGAACTCTTTGCCGGTCAGGTGGTGAGAATTTCCCCTGCCTCCACCAAGACCGCCAATGGCACCACGGATACTTCCAATACAACGGTAGAGTTTGAGACAGAAGTTGATATTTTAGAGCCTGATGACCAGTTGAAAATCGGCATGAACGCACGGCTTAACATCATTATCGAAAAGAAAGCTGATGTATACTCAGTACCTTATGATGCTGTCAGTGTCAACAACCAGGGACAAAGTATTGTCTATATCCTCACCGGGGAAAATGGCCGGCAAAGGATGGAAGAGACGGTGGTAGAAGTGGGCATGATGACAGATTACTATACTGAGATTTCCGGAGAAGGGCTGGCTGACGGTGTCCTGGTGGTGAATAATGCTGCCAGTGCCGGAACCGGGGATAAGGCCCGCCCCGGGGCAGCTATGAAATAAGGCGGAGGCATTATGAATGAAAAGATGATAGAAATTCGCGACCTTGTCAAAAAGTTTTATATTGACACCCCCAATGAATTGGAAATTTTAAAGAATATTTCACTCACGGTAGGGAAAGGGGAATTCATATCCATAGTGGGAGCCTCCGGATCGGGAAAAAGTACCCTGATGAATGTCATCGGTGCTCTGGATCGCCCTACCTCAGGTGAATATATACTGGACGGCGCGCCAATCCAGAATATGTCGGATCTCGAGCTTTCCGATATTAGAAACAGGAAAATAGGTTTTGTCTTTCAGACCTTTAATCTCATCCCCCGCAATTCCGCCCTGAAAAATGTTGAACTGCCCATGCTCTATGCAGGAATGGGCAGCAGAGAAAGAAGAGAAAAGGCTGAAGAGCTTTTAAAACTGGTCGGGATGGAAGATCGCCTGGATCACCTGCCCAATGAGCTTTCCGGCGGACAAAAACAAAGGGTCGCCATCTCCAGGGCCTTGGCCAATGATCCGGCGATCATCCTGGCGGATGAACCCACGGGCGCCCTGGATTCGGTCACAGGACGGATGGTCATGGACCTTTTTCATCAGATCCATGAAACCAAAGGCACCACCATTGTCCTGATCACCCATAATTACGAGTTGGCTGAAGAAACAGATCGGATCGTGACTCTGAAAGACGGCATAATTATCGATGAACAAATCCGCCCTAAGACCCCCGCCTCTATAGGCAGCGGGTGCCAGAGTGAGGAGCGAGGTGAGAACGGGTGAACATGGTTGAAAATATCTTACTGGCCTTGGCCGCCTTAAAGGCCAATAAAATGCGGGCAATCTTAACCATGCTGGGGATCATTATCGGCATCGCCTCAGTCATCGCCATAGTAACCGTCGGCAACTCCCTGACGGCTTCGATCACATCCACGATGGAAGAGATGGGGGCTAATTCCATTGTGGTCAGTGTCAGGGAACGCGGCGGGGATGAGTTTGGCGGCGGACCTCGTGGCCCCAACCAGGCTGCGGCTACCCCGGAAGAAAGCGATCTTTTCTCAGAGGACACGATTGAAGCCTTTGCCTCACGATTCGGGGACAGAGTTGAAGCCATCAGTTTATCTCAAGGTGTGGGCAGTGCGAAAGCTCAGGACGGCAGGCTCTATGCCAATATCAGTGTAACCGGAGTTAATGATGGCTATGAAAAGGCCAATAATCTAGATCTTCTCTTCGGCCGGTTTATAACGGAGAAAGATGTGAAGTCCGTAAAAAAAGTTGCCGTGGTATCGGATAAATTGGTGAATAACATGTTTTCAGCCGGAGTAGATCCCTTAGGCCAGGAAATAAAAATCTATTCTTCAGACGACATCGAAGTCTACACCATTATTGGGGTTTACCAATATGAAGCTTCGGCCTTTGGACCTGACTCTTCTTCAGAGCGGGATACAAGGACTAACTTTTATATACCGGTCAGTTTAGCCAAACAGGACAGCACCACCAAAAACTATCAGTCCTTTACCATCGTTACCAAAACCGGTGTGAATGCCGCCACCTTTACCGAAGACATCAAAAGCTACTTCACCAAGGTTTACGAAAAAAACACGAAATGGGAAGTGGGCGTCATGAACATGGAGAGTACGATTTCCAGTATGACCTCCATGCTGAGCACGGTTTCCATCGCCATTTCCATCATCGCTGCCATATCCTTGTTAGTCGGTGGTATCGGTGTGATGAATATTATGCTGGTATCGGTTACAGAACGCACCCGTGAGATCGGGACAAGGAAAGCCCTGGGGGCCAGGAATTCTTATATCAAGATGCAATTCATCGTGGAGTCGGTGATTATCTGTGTGATAGGAGGTATCATCGGGATTATCCTGGGCCTTATCCTGGGGATGCTCGGCTCGACCCTTTTAGGCTATCCGGCCAGCACCTCCATCGGCATCATCATCTTAAGCGTTTCGGTAACCATGGTGATTGGCGTATTTTTCGGATACTATCCAGCCAATAAAGCTGCCAAACTTGATCCCATCGAAGCTCTTCGCTATGAATAACAGGGTTGGATACCGGCTTTTTTCTTTCCTAAATTTTGCCCAGCGGGAGTAGAGGAAATGTCAAAAAAGAGAATAAGATAAGCAGAGGTACAGCAAAACAGGCCGGCAGTGACAACGCCGGCCTGTTTTAGTTGTTCCGTTTAATAAAAACTGCAATGTAGCCTAAGACATATCCCAACTTGACCTCATCTGCACCTGTTCTGCATTTGGCTGTAGTAACATCTGTTCATCCGATCAAGAAAAGAGGGGTTGTTAAGATGAAAAAGATAATCGCAGGTTTCCTGATGGGGATACTTCTGCTGGGTATGACGGCCTGCGGGAAGGGGACCGGGACTGCCGAAGAGGATGTGGCTAAGGTGACGGATGGCGCGGCCAAATTTGAGAACAGTGTATTTATAGGCGATTCCCTTACCGAAGGTTTTGCCTTTAATGAAATCCTCCCCCAAGAACAGGTTATCGCGGGGGCGGGGGCCACAGCCGGCTTTTCTTATGATGATCTGGATGCTTTGGCTGAGAAGAAGCCGGATCAGGTCTTTATCATGTTGGGGTCCGTGGATATCCTCATGCCGGTGGAGGATCCTCAGGAATTATTCAGAGAGGATTTAACGAAGCTGATCAACAGGATCAAGGAAGAGCTGCCCGGCACTGAAATCTATCTCCAATCCATAACCCCTGTAACTCAGGAAGCCTTAGAACAAGAACCCCGCTATGCAGGAATCGGGGAATATAACGGGATCTTAAAAGAGGTGGCGGGCCAATCAGCGGTTCATTATGTCGATATCGGAGTCCTGGCCAGGGAAAATCCCGCTTTATATGCTGAAGATGGTATCCACTTTCAGAAAGAATTTTATCAGCTCTGGCTGCAGAAACTCTCTGAATCCTTATAGAGGAGAGACCGATGCTTTTCAGCAGCCTGCTCTTTACCTTTGCTTTTTTGCCGGTCACCGTTCTTCTTTATTATTGCTTGGGAAGGCGGCTGAGGAATAGTGTTCTGCTTACGGCCAGCCTGTTTTTCTACGCCTGGGGAGAGCCCGTCTATGTGTTGTTGCTCTGCGGTTCCATCCTGGTCAATTATGGGCTGGGCACTTTTTGGGGCAGCGATGAGGCCGGCGGAGGAAAGAGGAAGCTCTTTTTAATCATCAGCCTGGTGTTTAATTTAGGCTCCCTCATTTATTTTAAGTATTTGGCCATGATCCTAAGTACATTCACAGCCATGGGAGGCTGGAATGTGCCGGGGGAAGCACCGGCCCTTCCTCTGGGAATCTCCTTTTACACCTTTCAGACCCTATCCTATGGGATCGATGTGTATAGGGGAAGAATAAAACCTCAGAAAAGCCTGCTGCTTTTTGCCTTGTATATTGCTATGTTCCCCCAGCTGGTGGCCGGGCCGATTGTGAAGTATGCAGACATCGAATCCCAGTTAGGGAACCGGAGCATGACCGTCAAGGCATTGTACGCCGGGATGGGGCGGTTCCTGGGCGGCCTGGCCAAGAAAATGCTGCTGGCCAATCCTCTGGGCCTGCTCTGGGCCGAAGTAAAAGCCATGCCCGGTACAGAAATGTCGGCTTTTTTGGCTTGGGCTGGGATTATAGCGTTTACCCTGCAGATTTATTTCGATTTCAGCGGCTATTCCGATATGGCCATCGGCTTAGGCAAGATGTTTGGCTTCCGCTTTAAGGAAAACTTCCGGCATCCCTATATGGCGCAAAGCGTCTCGGAATTTTGGCGGAGGTGGCATATTTCCCTGGGCTCATGGTTTAAGGAGTATGTCTATATTCCCCTGGGCGGGAGCCGTGCCGGGAAATGGAAACTGCTGCGGAATCTGCTCATCGTCTGGTTTCTCACCGGGCTCTGGCATGGTGCAAGCTGGAATTTCGTTTTATGGGGGCTTTATTTTGGAACTTTAATAGGTATAGAAAAGTTGTTTTTGCAGACCCGGCTGCCGGGCTGGCCCCGGGCCGTCCGGCACAGCTACCTGTTGCTGCTGGTCGTTATAGGCTGGGTGTTCTTTGAATTTACCAGCCTGGCGGATGGGTTGGGTTTTCTGGGAAGTATGTTGGGAAGGGGAGGAAAGGGGTTTATTGATGCTCAAGCCATTATGAAGCTAAAAGCTTATGCCCTTTTATACAGCGTTGGTATCCTTGCCGCATCGCCTGGACCGGGGAAGCTGGCATCGTTATGGCAAAGAGGTTGTGGCGGTAACCATCAATGGGCGGTAAGCCTGTATTATTGTGTGCTGCTGTTTTTGGCGACGGCCTCTATGGTGGGGTCAACCTATAACCCCTTTATCTATTTTCGATTTTAGCTCGGAGGAAGGAGATGGAGAGATGAGGATAGTAGGATATGAGGAGATGGGGATATAAGGATATGAGGAGATGAGAATACGAGGAATACAAAAATATGGATATGAGGATATAAGAATGAAGAACAAAGGAAATTTTGCCATGCTCCGGCATGCTGTCGGTATGCTTCCTTTTTTATTGATACTTGCTATGTTGATCTTGCATCTGGCTCTGCCGGATAAGACCTTTTCGAAAGAGGAGCGGCGCTATTTAGCCCAATGGCCTGTTTTTCATATTGAGGAGGTAATCGACGGCAGTTATGAACGCAAGGTAGAGTCCTATTTTTCCGATCAGTTTCCCTTGCGGAATTTTTGGGTGTATATAGAGAAGAGTTCCAGGAGGATTTTACGGACATCTACCCCAATCAAAACCGACGCAGATTAATAATACTCAAGCTGCAATCCCGTCCCGACTTCTTCCATATTTAAACTTTCTGCCAAGGCGATTTTGGGCCGCAAGCTGGTACAGTGACAGGCCCGAATGGTCTGGGGAGCAACGTTTTTAAGAAATTCTTTGGTTTTTTCCATCTGGATAGGACCCGGATTGATTAAATGAAGCCCACCTATAATATCAATAACACGTTCATCCCGGCAGACTTTTTGCGCATACTTCGTGATATTGCATATTCCTGCATGAGAACAGCCGGTGATAATAATCAACCCTTTGCTGCCTTTGTAGACGAGGGCTGAATCATCCAGGATATAATCGTCCTGACCTTCGGTATTCTTGTGGACTTTCCCCAAGGGGGTGAGGTTTTCAAAGTCATTGCTTCGTTCGATCTCTCCTAAAAATACTAAATTCTCGGTAAGCCATAAGGGTTCTCTGCTGAGTTGCAGTTGAAAATGACAAGTTATTTCGGCTTCAGGAATTCCGCAGCCTATTTCACCCCAGGGACTGTCTATTTTAGACAAAAAGCACTCCGGATGGGCGATTAAAGTTGGTTTATCCTTTAAGTTGGTTTTTCCTTGATTTTGATAAAAATCAATTAAACTTTTTAAACCTCCCGTATGATCGATATGCCCATGGGAAAGAACCAAATAGTCAAGGTCAGAAAGGTCAAGATTCATTTTTTCAGAATTCTGCAGAAAAATACCGGTATGACCGGTATCAAAAAGAACCTTTTTTCCGTCTGCTTCAATAAAGATGGAAAGCCCGGGTTCGCTTAGAAAGTACCTGTCTTGGAAATGGGGATTATTGGACAAAATCGTGTTGTTATCTACCAGAACTGTCAGCTTCAAGTTATCATCCTCCTTACAATTGATCTTACCTTCACTAATTTTGGGTGCTCTCATGGAAGGAGATCCCATACTTTTATGTATTTTAGTATAGTTTGAAAATTTCTGCTTTTCATTAGTACTCTCTGCTAATTAGGGTCAAGATCCTTTATCCTGACAAGCGGACAGGGGATGCGTTAAAATCGCATGTTGCACGAACAACGGCGTGGGTAATCCGATATACACCACCTATACTATTAAACCTGTTAGTTCTACAGTAGCTCCAAAACCATGGAGTAATCCACCATTGGTGGGCCAATGTCCAAGGGAAGTGCTAATTCCGCTAACAGAGCTGCTATCGATTTACACGAATAGCCCACAGCGATGTTGGGTTTGTTTTTGGGAGGGTTATGGAGGTATCAATGAGGCTATGCAACGTGTCAATAAAGCTGTGCCTCGTATTCAACTACCAGATCGAAGCTATTACTTACTGAATGTACCGTTAAATAAGATTGCCAAAGGTGTGTTTATGGACAAAAATGGTTTAGAGCCTCTCAGTCCCAGCTTGTGGTGGCCGGATGACCGTACTTGGTGTGTAGCGACCGAGATCGATTTCAGATGGACTTATATTGGTGGTTCACAGGCATGTATTAATGAATTGCTTGACCATGAGCAGTTAGAAAATCTAGCAACAAAACCTGAACATCGAGGGGACTATGCAAGCGATGTAGTCAATGGACCAGTTTATCCGTATTGATGCGATAATACAGGCACTATTCCATAATCTCAACGAAATCCCAGAAAAAGAGAGGGGTTGATTGAGCCGGCTGCCATCCATGGCAATTACATAACAGGCAGTTTCCGAACCTAAGAGTTAATGAATGTAAGATGACGCCGCGGAACTTCCCGGGACGTTATACGATAGCCCAAAGGGTTTATTGTTATGGAAAAATACGGTATAATATGCTTGGGGTGAAATTATGCGAGCGATTAATGATATTATGGCGAAACGTGACCAAATGGAATTATTAGATTAAGCACTGAACAACTGTGTTCAGTGCTTGTTTGCAATTTGAGGCTGGGCCATCCCGAACAAAGCCCGGAGTCCAGCCTCGTTATCACGGGTTACCGCCAGATCTTGCGGCACTCCCTTCGCGTCGAAATGGAGGACCCGGGAGCAAGCCTGGCCAATCAATTCGACATCATGGGTCACCACAAAGATGATTTTGCCCTGCTGGGCCAGCTTTTTCAGGAGTTCCGCCACCTGGGCCATGCTGTCATAGTCGAGGCCGCTGGTGGGCTCGTCGAAGACCAGCACCTCTTTGCCGCATACCATGCTGACCGCTACGGCGACGCGCTGTTTCTGTCCGCCGGAGAGGGTGTTGGGATGACGCTCCTTCAGTCCTTGCAGGCCAAGCTCTGTGAGAGTCCTCTCGATCAGAGAGTGATCCGGATTTTTGATGCCGAAGGCGCACTCTTTGGCCACGCTCTCAGCAAAAAGCTGATAATTCACATCCTGCATGACCATATAGGCGCTTTTTCGCCTGGCTTTAGGCTGAGTTTCCTTGCCTTTCCAAAAAAAGCTGCCCCCGCAGTCCTTGTGCAGGCCGCAGAGGGCTCTGGAGAAAGTGGTTTTTCCCGCCCCGTTATGCCCGGCCACACCGATGATTTCGCCGCCGGCAGCCTGCAGGGAGATATTCTCAAGAATGGTGTGCTTTTTATAGCGCAAATCTACATTCTGCAGGGTCAGGACAGGGGAGCCGGTAAGGGTGCGCTTCTCCACAGGATGGACCCTATTGAGGTCCACGGCCCGCAGGCCCATGAGGGAGCGCGCATCATCGGGCAAAGCTGCCAGCTGGGAGGGGGTGTAGATTCCGGCGACCCGCCCTTCCTCCAGATAGACGATCCGATCCGCCAGATCCATAAGATAGTGGAGCCGGTGTTCGGCAATGAGCACTGTTTTTCCCTGGCTCTTGATCAGCTGCAGATGGTCCTTAAGTTCCCGGATGGCTTTCATGTCCAGATTCGAAGAGGGTTCATCCAGCAGATAGACCTGCGGATTCATGGCATAAACAGAGGCAAAAGCGATTTTTTGCTTCTCGCCGCCGGACAGTTCAAAAATATTCCGTCCCAGCAGCTGACTGATGCGGAGGTCCTCTGCCGTTCCCTTGACCCGCCGGTGAAGCTCTTCGGTTGGCAGAGCTTCGTTCTCAATGCCGAAGGCTATTTCGCTGTCGGTGTCCACGTTAAAAAACTGGGTGCGCGGGTTTTGGAAGACGGATCCCACTTTCCCGGCGATTTGGTACATGGGGGTCCGGGCAATGTCCAGACCGTTGACCACCACCCGTCCGCTCAGCTTCCCGGCGAAGAAGTAGGGAATAAGACCGTTGACCAGCCGGGTGACGGTGGTTTTTCCGCAGCCGCTGCGGCCGCAGAACAGCACACATTCGCCGTTTTCAATGGTAAGGTTTAACTCCCTGAGGTTCCCGGAGGTTTGTCCGGCATAGGCAAAAGAAACATTTTCAAACTGGATCACAGTTTCACCTCCTTACAGGAACTGCCCCGTGGCAAAATAAACCCCAAAGCAGAACACCGTCAACAAATCCACGAACCCGAAGCGGATCTGGGTCAGACAGGTGCGGGGGGCAGGGTTCTCAATTCCTCTGGTGACCGAGGCAATGGACAATTCGTCCGCGGCCCGGGAGGCCGACATCATGAGGGGGACGTACAGGCATTCTACCGTCATGACAGGCTGGGTGAGGAGCCCTTTGAGGGAAGGGGACACATCTCGCAGACGTATGGCGTCTTTAATGAAACGCCAGTCCTCCCGGATAGTGGGCAGGTAGCGCAGCATGACCGCCAGAGGGATGGTCAGGGATTGGGGGGCGCGGATTCGATGCATAGCGGAAAGAAATTCGCTGACTTTAGTGGTGGCAATCACGATCCCCGCCAGAAATCCGCAGGGGTAGACCTTATGGAAGAGGCCCAGAAAGGCGATCAGAGTGGTATGCAGGGTTGTCTCCCCGCCGGCAAGGGCGGCTTTTGTCAAAAGAAAAAGGACAGCGTAGACCATCAGCCCGACCAAGGCGTAGAGTCCTTTCCCACCTAAAATCCCCAGGAGAGCAATCAGCGACACCAGCCCCAGTACATAGTTCAGGCTGGGAGCCATAGCGGTAGAGAGGACACAGAGCAGAATCAGCAGGATTTTGGTCCGGGGATCGAACCTAAGGAGTGGGCTTCCGTTCATGCCGTGATGCCTGCCTTGGCAAATTGTTTTTTGAGCAGCCTGCTCCCCACCCAGCCGCTGAAGGCCGCCACGGCCACGGTGCCAAGAAGGATTGCGTAGGGCATCCAGCCTTGGGCTGCGGCATTCATGGTGTCGATATAACTTGCCGAGGTGCCGCCCTCCAGCATATAGCTGCCCCAGGTGACCGGGTCGGCAAAAAAGCAGAGATAGGAACCTGTGCAGCCAAGGCTCAGGCAGATATAGGCCAGAATATTCATTTTGACACTCTTGTACTTCTTCGTTCCGGCCAGGAAATCTCCCAGAATGCTGCCCAGGACATACCCGAGATCCATGGCCCAGTGCATGCCGGCGGCGAACCAGATGATGCCGATCAATATCCCCGCCAGGGCGATGGGGCCTCGCTTGGGCACTTTGGCCACAAGCAGCAGAAACACGGGGCCGCCCAAGAGTGCAGCACTCAAAGGCATATAAAATGTGGTGACCGGGTTGGGAGCCAGAGGCAGTCCGCCGATGAGCATGGTAACCCAGAGCAGGGCTGTAAAAATGCCGATGGTGACCAGATCCTTAACGGTCAGGCCCTGCTTGTTCAGGTAAGTTTGATTGGCCATAAATAAATCCTCCTCAATAAAAGCTGGCATATCCCTCCGATTGACGGCAATTTGGATATGTGCTAATATCACAGTTAGACGAAGCTAACTGTGATATCTCAAACATACTATGCCGGGGATTTTCGGGCAATGGCTCTTGCGGAGCTTCGTCTGTTTCCGATAAAATTGCGTCCGATCGTGGCAGGAGGGTGATCCCAGTGACCGATGTTATTGAGGAAGTCTATGCCCCCATCCTTACTCAAAACGGATTTGTTCCCAGACCGGAAAATAAGCGTTTCGGTGCAATGGGGTTGTGCTGGGAGCTGATCGGGGAGCATGGCGCCGGATACTACTGGACCTATGGGCAAAGAGATCTGTTTGATATCAAGATCCATGACTTTTATTTTAATCAGGACATGATGATTGAGTTCCGTTTGCCGGCCTGTCTGAGCATTACCTATTATGAGTCGGTTTCGGGTGAGGAGCTGAGCCCTTGTCGTCCCCTGAGCGCCGGATGCACCAAGGCCTTTGTGGGAGGCGACGCTCCTTGCCGGGTGCTGATTCACGGGGGAATCCCCGTTCGCTGCATTGGCATTGAGATTATGCCGGCCTATTATGAGGATTATCTGAGGCGGCAATATCCCGGGGAGTATGTGAATCCTTTGGCGGCCTTTCAAACTCTTGACCAGACCGAGCATTTCCCGGAGATGGTGCGGCTGCTGGATCAGGTGAAAAACTATCGGGGCAATGGTATCGCGGCTAAGCTGTTTTACGAAGGCAAGGTCGCCGAGGCGGTATCCCTGGTGGTAGAGCGGCATAAAGGACATCTTCAGAGCACGAAGCTCCAACTGGCAGACCGTGACAGAAAGCAGATCGAAACCGTAACCGCCTATATCAACGACCACTACCCTTGCGAACTGCCCCTGGAACAGCTCGCCAAAATTGCCTGCATGGGCACGACCAAGCTGAAAACCTCTTTCCGGATCGTTCATGACTGCACCATCACCGAGTACATCCAGCAGCGGCGGATGAGCCAGGCCCAATATCTGCTCTCCGGGACGGATCTTACCATCGGTCAGGTTGCCCAAACCGTGGGGTATAAAAGTGCCAGCCGTTTTGCCGAGCTCTTCAAGAAGAACACGGGTTTGCAGCCTGGTGAGTACCGAAAAATATCAGGCTGATTTGGCCGGGTCGAAAGAAAGTTATCCTACTATACACGATAGGCGGTTATCTCTTGGGAATTGATCTCAATGATCTTCCTATAGATTTAGCCGCCTTTTTATGTTTAGAATAAGGGGGGATGTACTAGTGCAGCTTTCCTTATTCCTTGTGTCTGCCACTTATAACCCTGGTGCTAAACATAATGGGGTTGAAGAAGATGATTTTACTCATTTGGAGTCTAAAAGGAGGGGGACAAATGAAGAATATCAGGGGTTATGAAACCTTTGTCAAAGTAGAGCCGCTCCATAAAGGCTGGTCCGGTGATCAGAAATATTACATAGAAACTGCGGAGGGCAGGAGGCTCCTTCTGCGCATAGCCGATAGCTCGGAATACAGCAGAAAAAAGACCGAGTTTGCCATGATGGGGCAGGTTGCGGCCTTAGGTGTGCCCATGTCCCGACCTGTAGATTTTGGAATATGTGACAATGGCAGGAGTGTGTATTTGCTGCTTACATGGTGTGAAGGCGAGGATGCGGAGATTGTTCTGCCACGATTGACGGAGCAAGAGCAGTATCGGCTGGGAAAAGAGTCCGGTGAACTGCTCAAACGGATTCATTCCCTTCCCGCTCCGGAAGAAGGGGAAGAATGGAGCAGCCGCTTTAACCGCAAGGCCAGCCAGAAAATTGAAAAATATAAGGCTTGCGGGATAAAGCTGAACGGTGACACTGAAATGACTGGATATATCGAAAATAACCGTCATCTCCTTGCCGGCAGACCACAGTACTATCAGCATGGCGATTATCACACAGGCAATATGATCGTCTCAGGAGAGAATACCCTGTCCATCATTGATTTCAACCGCTTTGATTTCGGCGACCCTTGGGAGGAATTCAATCGCATCGTGTGGAGCGCAGCAGTCAGTCCTCAATTCGCCACAGGTCAGCTGGACGGCTATTTTGGCGGGAAACCTCCCCTTGAATTTTTCAGGCTGTTGGCATTTTACATTTCCAGCAACCTGCTCTCCTCAATTCCCTGGGCCATTCCCTTCGGCGAAGAAGAAGTTGTCACAATGAAGAAACAGGCAGAGGAGGTACTAGGCTGGTTTGATGATATGAGGAACCCTGTTCCAACCTGGTACTTGCAGGACTCTTTAATGGAGAGGGGGTAAATGGCTTGGACTATCGTTATCAAACCAGCAAGCCGGTTTCCCGTTCAAAACTGCGCATGATCTTAGGGAGGATATATTTCACCTGGCGGCGATATTGGCAGTGGACATTTAACCGGTCAAACAGATATGCCTTGAGCTCAGGAGAGAGGGAGCTTGCTCATAGTGTGGCAGTCCATAAAACGCCATTGTACAGGCGTTTGCGCCATGTGGATATGTGGCTGCAGGAAAATAAAGCAATTAACTTGAAGCTGGCCTGTGGAAAACTTAACAAGATCATAGTGAGGCCAGGGGAGACGTTTTCCTTTTGGCGCTTGGTCGGAAAGCCGACGCAAGCTAAAGGCTATCAAAAAGGAATGGTTTTGACAAACGGCTCATTTACGGCGGGTGTAGGTGGCGGTTTGTGCCAGCTCTCCAATCTGATCTATTGGATGACTCTTCATACCTCCTTGACGATCATAGAACGCTGGCGCCACACCCATGACGTTTTTCCCGATGCCAACCGGACTCAGCCCTTCGGCAGCGGTGCAACGGTTGTCTATAATTACGTGGATCTCCAGATCAGAAATGATACTCCCTATGAATATCAACTGCTGGTTAGAGTAGGGGATAATGATTTGGAAGGGGAATGGCGATGTGAGCATCCCAGTTCACGCACCTTCCAAATTTACGAAAGCGAACACTTAATCAAGCAGGAATGGTGGGGCGCTTATACAAGGCACAATGTGATCAAGCGGAAGACGTTTGATCTAAGTGGCGGCTTGCTCGCCGATGAGTTTGTCACAGAGAATCATGCGCTGATGATGTATGAGCCCTTGCTTCAAGCGGGGGAGGAAAGCGATACAACGCCGCCCACGACTCTGCACGATATATCGTGTGACAGTGAATTTACGAGGTATTATCCGAAATCATAGACAAGATAAGTTATATTTTGAAGTGGGAAAGTAGGAAGGGATCAATGAAAAAGCCGATTACTTCTTTAATGTTATTTGTTGCTGTGTTTATCGCCGTATATTTGATGCTTTGCTATTGGCCGGGTTTTCGGATTAAATTATATGCTCCGCCGATGGAATACTTTGTTGAAAGCGTAAAGCATATGGTGGTTTTTAAAGCGCTGGTTTCAGCCGTTGTGGGGTTATTGGCGGCTGGTATAGGGTCTGTCATGCAAAGGCGGGCCAAATGAAAGCCGGCAGAGCAAAAAAACAGCCGGTTAGGGCTGCTTTGGATGATACATATGGTTTTTAGGGTCAATTAAAGTCCTTTCCAAAAGTCTTTCTCAGTTATGTGAAGTTGTTTGCGCAGAATTCTATCCCATAGATTTTGGGGAATCTCTTTGCTAACGGCATGGCTTATTTTGGTTCGCAGAAGAGTTCCATCATTCAGGACTTTTTCATAGTACCAATGATCCGTGTTCAGGACCATGATCCAACCGTTTTTATCACAAAAACGCTTCAAATCTCCAAACTTTGGTGCCATAGTTTATAACCCTGCCAGCGCACGGATTTCATCATCGTTTTCGCACAACATAATCCTCAATATATAGGGAAAATGGTGTGTTCGGTTTGGCGAATGGAGAAATAGCTGGGAACGTTTTAAATAATCTTGAGCATAGAGCTTAAGGTCTTCAATTAAATCCGCAGCGGCTAAATCTAATGTTGAGTTGTTGACATAAACCTCAAGTGCGTCAAGAGCAAGTGTTATTGAGCCATCATCTTCTTGAATAATTTCCGGATTTAATTTGTAATCTTCCAGCACCATCTTGAGCAGATCAACCCGAAGCATTGCGATTTGTTCAGTCTGTTTCCTTTTAACAATAGCCGGGCTGAAAGAGTTGAATACAGAGTCATACAGGGTTGAAAACTGACTTCTGGCTTCAGTAAACTGTAATTCAGTCAACATGGTCATTCCTCCCTCACCTCCAATGGTATCATATGCTGTACCTTATGCACAGTATGACCAGAATGTACAGAAGGTACAACCATCACTTAAAGATAAAAAGCGGCAATCGCCTGGGCCAGCGGAACCAGCAGCAATTGTCCCAGGAATGTTCCCAGGAGCTTGGCACTCATCAAAAAAACGACCAGGGCTTTGACATCGGCATAGGGGCGGTTGCCCCGCAAGGCCTGATCGGTGATAATCGAAGACTTAGGATCGACAAAAAGCATAAAAATGATATTGGCTGAGGTGTTAAGGAAGCCGGCTGAAGCAGCCGCCGCCAGGCGGTGTCCTTCCGGAACAAGGATAGCGGCATAATAGGCCGACATGCCCCCGACGGTGTATATGCCGGTAACCAGAGCGTTAAGAGCGATCAGTTCTTTGGGGATCTTTTGGAAGGGGAGATTGCGAACCATTTTTTTGCTCGGCAAAGTAAAATAATGCAGCAACCGGCCCGGGCTGCGTATCTTTACAGCTTCCCGCACAATGGCAGGAACAGAACCCGCTCTCTCCAAATTAAATACGGCGCGGTGGAAGAATTGCAAAAAGGTGGGCATAAAAAGGATACCGGCAAAGGTGCCGGCCGTGGCCGCCAAGATAAGCCTGCGCAATTGAGGAAGGGGATCTATGCTCTGGCTGAGGGAACTGTCGATCAAGCTGCCGATCAAAGGGGCTTGAATGGTATGGGCAACGAGGGAGATGAGGTAAAAGAGGTTGAACAGGGTAACGGATAAAGCAAACTGGCCGGTTTTGACAGAGTTCAGGCGCACGGCGTAGGCAAAGGTATCGATCATATGAATGATCAGCGTAACAACCAATAATTCACCAAGACTGAAAGGCATGGATTCACCCCCGTCTTTGCTATGCTATGGCAAGGATGGGGGTAAAATAACTAAAATTTTTCAGCACAGACTTGTGCCTGAGCAAATTCTTTCACATAGTAGTGTCCACAGTCTTCAGCAGGTACGCCAGAAACTGCTCCGAGACCGGTTTCAACTCATTTTTCCAGACGAGAAAGGTGCCGAAACTCTTTCCCTTTTCGACCTTAAGAGGCACTATTTGCAAGGGGCCGTCCGGTATCTGGCAAGTCCAGTCCCCAAAAGCAAAAAATAACATTTTGTGCTCCAGCGCATATTGAAGCAATACATCCTCACTGCTGCTCATAAAGGCGATGGCGGGAGAAAATCCCGCATTATGGCAAGCCTGCACAAGGAAGCGGTGCAGATGATTATTCGCTCCGGCAGTGACGAAGGGCTGATCTTTCAAATCCCGGAGCTCCAGGCTGTCCCGTCCATACAACGGATGCCCGGGACAAATGCCGACATAGGTCCCCTTTTGTACCAGGCGCTGTATGCTGAAGCCGTTCAGATAGTCGGGAATGCTTCCCACAAGCCCCACATCTGCTTCACCGCTGTGCACCATCTGCAGCACATTGTCCGTTGAGGTCTGTTCGATCGCCAATTGCACATCAGGGTGTGCATCACAGAAACTCTGGATGCAATTTTCCGGCAGGGAAAGAATGGTACCCACGGCAGCTCCGACACGCAGAAGGCGCATTTTGTGGGGTGCATAGTGCTCCAGCTGCACCAGCATCATGTCGTAGCTTGCCAACACCGGCTGGCACTGAGCCTGCATGACCTCCCCCATAGGTGTCAATGAAATCTTGCCGTTGTTCGTTTTAAATAGCTTCCATCCTAATTCTTTCTCCAGTACTTGAATGCTTTTGGTCAGTGCCTGCCGTGAAATAAAGAGTTCTGCGGCTGCCCGCGAAAAATTGAGGGTCTCTGCCGCACGCGAAAAATACCTGAGCTGATGCAGTTCAATCATAAGCTCTCTCCTTTGGTCTTAACATGCAACTTGCAGTTGCTTTATGTCAAACATAAAGTGCTTTTTCAAGTATTGGCTCTTTGTTAAGATTAACACAATCGGGTTGACTATTTAACCCCAAGACAAAGGAAAGAAGGCATGAATGATGAAAAATTTTTCGCGCCGCGACTTTATCAAAGGTATGTCTACAGCAACGGTCGGCGCCGGTGCACTGGGCCTGTTGACTGCCTGCGGCAGCACCAATCCGCCTCCCGCGGGTGCAGACACTCCGGGAGCTTCCCAGGCTCAAGCCGGCGTCCCCTCCTTTATGATGGAGCCGGAGGCCATTCCGGAGGATAAGATAGACGAAACCAAAACCGCCGACATCATTGTGATCGGTGCCGGAGTCTCCGGTCTGTGCCTGGCTTGCCGGGCCACTGAGCTGGGCTCCTCCGTCATCGTCTTTGCTGCCTCCGCCAAACATGTTGAGCGCGGCGGTTCCAACCACGGTATTGATACCAAAACCCAGCAGAAAAAGGGTATCAATTATAAGGCGAAAGATATGGCCCACCGTCTCAAGCAGGAATTCATGGCGGCCGGATACAACGTGGATCAGGAAAAGTGGAGTACCTGGCTGAAGCACAATACCGAATCCATGAACTGGCTGATCGACAAGATGGAAAACCATGGTGCCGGCGTCACTTTGGAGCTTGGCTACCATGACGAGGATTACCTGTTTGACTTTGCTCCCGCTTCCCACAACTTTGTCTTTCCTGAGGGCACAAGCGAGGTCTTCAAGAGCAACCCGTTCTTCGGGGCCGCCTTTGGCCAGGCGCTGGTCAACGATATGTATCAGTACGAGATTCTCAAGAACGGCGGGAAGATTGACTTCGAGACTACCGCGCTGTATCTGATCCGCGGCGACAAGGCCAACGGCAAGAGCGGACGCGTTACTGCCGTAATCGCTAAGGACTCCGGCGGCCGGTATATCAAGTATGTGGGCAAGAAGGCGATTGTCATGGCTACAGGTGATTTTTCTCAAAACAAGGAAATGATGGAGGCCTATTGTCCTCAGGCTCTGGATATTCTGGCCGAGAGGGAAATCGACTACAATGCCGGCTTCCAGTTCGGCGGTCTGTATCCGGGTGACGGGCACAAGATGGGTCTGTGGGCCGGCGCAGCTTGGCAGAAAGCTTATCCCAACGCAGCCATGGTCGATAATCTGAACGGTCCTTACAGCAAGGGGATCAGCAATGTATGCACCATTAACCTCAACGCGGACGGCCTTCGCTATATGAATGAGGATACCTTGTGCTCCTATTCCGCCTGGGCCACCAAGCAGCAGCCCGGAAAAGCTGCCTACTATATCTGGGATTCTGCCTATGCCCACCATTATGACGAGTGGGCAACCTTCGGCACCACTTTGGGCGGAGACAATGCCTGGAACGGTCCGAGAACCAAGACGCCGGAAGAAATGCTGGCCGCTTGGGAAGAAGGAGTCGAGAAGGGCACTTATGTCAAGGCCGATACGCTGGAGGAGCTGGTCACCAAGCTGGAAGGCTTAAACGGCGAGCAGGCCCTGAAAACCCTCAAAAAATACAATGAGTATTGCGAGGCAGGCTACGATCCCGACTTCTTAAAAAATGCCAAAGAACTGGCCCCCATCAAGACCGGTCCCTTTTATGGCATGAAGTATACCATCGGCTTCGCCAATTTCCTGTGCGTGACCGGCGGTTTGCGCACTAATCCGGAAATGCAGGTCTGCGACGAAAACGACCAGCCTATTGAAGGTCTGTACAACATCGGGATCATGGTAGGCGATATGTATGCCAACACCTATAATTTCGCTATTTGCGGTCACAATCTGTCCAGCACCTGCAACACCTTCCCTTATCTGTTGGCTGAGAGACTGAAAGAAGCATAATCCCCAGTACACTATAGGTTTCCCTAAGAGAAAGGATGTTTTTTGTGAAAAAAGTTATTGTTCCGTTTCTTATTTGCTTAACGGCCCTTACGATGACCGGCTGCGGAAACTCCCCGGCCTCCGGCACGACCGCAGAACCTACCAGTGCGGCTTACACCGGAACTCAGGAAGCCACTGCTTCAGGCATGGGCGAAGTGAAGGTTACTATCACCTTTGATAAAGGTGTGGTTACTGCCTGCGATGTGGACGCAGCTAACGAGACGCCTGATATCGGACAGCTCGCCGCGCCTACCCTGGCCAAGGCCATCGTTGAGAAAAATGCTCCCATTGTAGACAGCGTCTCCGGTGCAACCGTGACCTCCGATGCGGTCGTCAAAGCCGCTAAGGCCTGCTTTGATGCGGCCGGCATTAAGTATTAAGCGCGTTACCGTGAGTTTTTTAAGATTGATTGTTCTTACCGGCCTCCTCGGCAGATCGGGAAGGTCAAGCCGGATACCGGAGAAAAATGCCCGCCGGCAGGAAGCCGATATAGAGTAGAATGTCTAAGTGCTGCCTGTAAGCCATAGTTTGTCTTGCGAATCATCTTGAAAGACTGATCGGAAAAGATCAGCATGGTCTCGCAGGACACCGCTTTGCTTCTTTGCAGATGATCGATTTTTTGGTATTCCTTCATCATGTTGATATAGATAGAATTAACCCGGTTGTTCCAGAGCCTGGAGGTAAGCTTCAGGCTCTGCATTTTTCTCAGACCCTTCAGGGCGGGGACCATTTCCAGGAGGGCAAGGCACAACCTGTTCCGGCTGAACCCTCTGTAAAGAATATGGAAAACAGAGGTATTGCAGAGGGTCATCCACCAGGGCAGATAGATCATGGTTTCGATCAGGTACAGTCTGGATAGACGGTCTGGGTTGCGGATGGCATAATCCAGGGCAAAAATTCCTCCCAGGCAAAATCCGCATAACTCAAACTGGTTTAAATCCAGTTTGTCGGCTAACTGATCGATCAGCTTGCTGATTTCCAATACCCCTGCCCCGGGGATAAAGTCGGAGCGGCCATAACCGGGCAGGTCCAGGGCTACGATCATCCTGTCCGGAAAGAGTTCTTTCATATTTTTGCCGGCAAACATCCTTCCATCTAAGTTCAGGCCATGGAGGCAAAGGAGAGGGTTGCCCTTGCCGTATAAGGCGTAATGGATAGAAAAGCCGCCATAGGTTAGGGTGCCATGGCCTGATTTCATGGCCGAATCCCACCCAGCAGGCGATAAAATTTAGGGAGAGCAGAGTTGCACTGTTCCGGGTCTTTAGCCAGGCAGGAGCATTTTGGTCCGCCGGAAGCCTGGTGCATTTTCTGCCATACTTCCCGGACATCGTCGGTCAAAAGGTTTCCGTATCTGAGGTCTTCTAAAAAGTCGCAGGGCCCGAAGTTGCCCGCGGCATCCACATAGCTGTGCTGGGTGCCGGCACCGCAGCCGAACTGCTCGGCGGATTCAAAATAAGGGAAAACGGAAGCCTTCGGGTAGCGTTGATCGCCGTTTAATGTAATATGCAGCTGTTTGAGCTGGTTTTGTTCCTCGGCAGAAAGCAGGGCAGAGCTGGGACCGGACAATCTGCCGCAGGGAAGGGGTTCCATGATCCGCATCTCGTGGATTCCTGACCCTTTGAGCATTTCGGCCAGTTCGAATATTTCCCCCTCTGCCATGAGCTCCCGGGTGCACACCGTCTGGCTCATAGTATACAGTCCAGCCTGCCGGGCATTCCTGATCCCGTTCAAAGCCTGGTCGTAGGCTCCCGGATAGCCTCTCAGCTCATCGTGCCTCTCTTTCCGCACGGAATCCAGGCTGAGGGCGATGCCGAATAATCCTGCCCCCTTTAAAGCCGCCGCCCGCTCTAAAGTCAGGTTAAAGCCGGTGGAAAACACCAGGACCATGCTTTTCTGCCGGTCCACAGCAGCAACAATCTCCTCCAGATCATCCCTGAGCAGGGGCTCGCCGCCGGTAAAACCGATGATTCCCACCCCTAGATCCTGCAGTTTTTGCACAATCCTGATCAGGGCCGGGGTGCTCAGTTCCTTTTGTCCGGCAGATTGTCCGGCGGAGGCCGCACTGCAATGCCAGCAATTGTACCGGCATTTTCCGGTGACGGCGATATAAGTGGAAATGGGGGCCAGGCGCTTTCCCTGAACATGATTATCGAAGAAATCCGGCCCTTCTCCCGGTACCTGCAGGGCTATGTTCAAAAAGGCGGGAGAATTAAGGGGGGGAATAAAGGAGTTCAGGAGATAGCTCTGCTCATGCCGGATCAACCGGTCGTGTTTAATGGCGTTGAGGCCGCATTTTACCATGTTCCTCAGCCGGTAGTTGGGGGAGGGGGAGAACCGGCGGTGGATTTCCAGAAAATTGGCCAGAGTCCCTTTGTCCAGGCACATGCGGGCGATCATCCGTTTATTCATTGGCTTTCCTCCTCCGAAGATTGCGTTGGCTGCAGCTGAGTTTTTGGTAAATCCCGTACACATAGCGGTGGGTGGTTCCGGTAAAATGATGGTCTGCTAAGAGCTGGACCAGATCGGCAAAAACGGCGGGGTCTCTTAAATCCAGCATGACATCGAAGCCCGCCAGGGCTCCGGTGGATACGATAAACTCAGCTAACTCCCGGCTTGTCGGAAAGATAAAATCCTGAAAGCCCTTTTGGCTCTTGATTTTAGTGAAGGAATATTTCCGGAACCAGCCATCGAAGGCTGCCAAATCCCGGGGATTGGGCAGGGGCAGCATCAACTTGGTGATTTTAGGGACATGCCGGGCTAACAGCTGGGGGTAAATGCGGGCCACTTGGGGCAGGGTGTCTTTGGTATTGACGATAACGGCCAGATAACCTCCCGGTTTCAGAACCCGGTGGCAGTGCCGGATGACGTGCAGGGGATTCCGGTATTTGATGGCCCAGGCACAGATCACAACATCAAAAGTGTTGTCAGCACAGTTTGCCAAATAGTTCAGCATATCGGAGGTGATCAGGGAAACGTCTTCACCAAGGTTTTGGCGGGCTTCCTTCAGCATGCCGGGGGAAATATCCACCAGGGTCAGCCGGGAGGCAGGAAACAACCCCTGCATGGCTTGGGCATTATAGCCGGTTCCTGCGGCCAGGTCCAGAATCTGTAAGGATTGGGAAGGGTCCAGGTGTTTGCTTAATTCCCCAATCATTTCATCATTGTAGCGGTGCATGGTGTTTAAAAACCATTGCTCGTAGCCGGGGCTGACCAGACTGTAGGAGTTGGCGATGTCCTCGCCGGCTACGATGTGCCCTCCCAGAAACAAGCGGGCCACTTTAGGATACAAACGAAGTTTGCTCATTGTTCCACCTCGGCAGGTTTTTCTTTAGTGCTTTGCTTACTTGATTTAGTCCCTATCGCCAAATAATCGCGGCTGTTCAGCCGGATAATGGTGCCGCTAAAACCGGCCCGGGCCATCATGGCGGCCAGGTCGGAGGAAGGAATGGGATATATTTTTTCCAGCAGACACCGTTCCAGTGTAAAGAGCAGTTGAGCTCTTAAACTATTAGGAGAGAAGTCCTGAATGATCAGCAGCCCGTCATCCTGAAGGATTTGGGAGAGCTTGCTCAGTGCCGGCCCCTGGTCGGCAATGTGGTGAAAACAATCCCTTAAAATGATTACATCGTAGAGGGGCTCCGGGCTTACCTTCGCCAAGGCTTCATTAATGACTGTAACCCGGGGGTTTCGTTCTTTAGCGATAGCCGTCATCCTCTGGGCCGGGTCGATGATGGTAACGTCATGGCCCAGCTCCAGCAGGCTATGAGCCAATACCCCCGTACCCCCGCCGATGTCGGCGATCTTAAAGGGTTCTGGCGGGCCGGGCCGGCCTTTAGCGGCCAGAGCCCTGAGCTGGCTGAGGATAGCCTCATGATCGTCCAGCCGGAAAGTTTTCATAAAGTTATCATAGGAGCGGTAAAAAACATCAAACAGGATACTGGTCATGACAGCACCATGTTCTTAAACTTCTTCTCTATGTAGGCCAGAGCGGTGGAAAACTGATGTTCAGTCATAAGAAAGACCTCCCTTATGGTGTAATTTTACACTATAAGGGAGGTTCTGTCTATAATGTTTGGCTATTCTGGTGGCTGAACGAGAATTCTTCCGGTGATAAAGTGTTGGCAGAAAAAGACAAGATACTTGTGCCTGTGCTATAATAATCAGCATGAAATACTTTAACACCCTTAAAGAAGTTTTCATATCGTCCCTGCCCCTGGCCGCAGTGATCATCATTGTGTGCGGTTTTGTAGCGCCCATGGAAAATGCTTACGATTACGTAAAGCTGGCCGTGGGCTATCTGGGTGTGGTTGTCGGACAGGCCTTGTTTTTGAACGGACTTGATATCAGTATTCTGCCCATCGGAAAGCTGGTGGGCAGTTCGCTGATCCGGCTGAAAAAAGCCCTTTTCATTATCATCGTCGGTTTTTTGTTTGGACTTCTGGCCACCGTCGCCGAACCGGCCCTGTGGGTATTGGCGAAGCAGACCCACATGATTATGGCAGGCGTTAACGAAATGGTTTTCGTATGGGTTCTGAGCACGGGAATAGGTCTGTTTGTCGGGTTTTCCCTGTTCAGAATTCTGAAAGACCTGAATATCAAAATCGTTTTCGCCGTGTTTTATATCGTGATCTTTATTGTGGTTATTTTTGTTCCCGAACAGTTCATCGCTTTGGCCTTCGATGGCAGCGGAGCCACCACGGGTGATGTCTCAGTGCCCTTTATCCTAGCGCTGGGTCTAGGGATTTCCGCCACTATGTCCAAATCCAAAACCAACGAAGACACCTTCGGCATCATTGGTTTGGCCTCAGTAGGTCCGATTCTGGCGGTGTTTATTTATGGCATCGTGCTCAAAGGGGTCTACGGCGGAGTAATTCCTCCCGCCGGGCTGTATAATCCGGGAGCTGTGGAGCATCTGGGTGAAATCATCCTGGACAATATGGGAGGCGTTGCCCTGGCCCTATTTCCGATTGTGATTGTATTTTTGCCCTTTCAGCTGTTTCTGATTAAGCTGTCCAAAAGGGAGTTCATCAAGATCCTGCTGGGAACCCTCGTCGTATATGTCGGTCTGCTTATCTTTTTGTCGGGAATCGACTTCGGCTTTGCCTTTGCCGGCAAATACATTGGTGAAGTTTTTCTGGATGCTGCCCGTCCTGGTTGGTTTAAATGGCTGCTGTTGCTGGTGGGGTTTGTGCTGGGCGCTGCCATTACCCTGTCGGAACCGGCCGTCACCGTACTGGGGGAACAGCTTGAAGAAATAACCAACGGTCATATTACAAAAATGTCTATACGCATCACCCTGGCTATCGGTATAGGCTTTGCCGCCTTGATCTGCATGGTGAAGATCCTGACCCAAATCAATATTCTTTGGTTTTTGATTCCTCTCTATGCCATAGCGCTGATTATGCTCAGATTTTCCTCCCGGCTGTTCGTGGGTCTGGCCTTCGATTCGGGGGGAGTTACAGGGGGCGCCTTGACATCGGCCTTTTTAACTCCCCTTACCCTCGGAACGGCCCAGGCTGTAGCGGCCTCAGCGGGACCGGGTGCCCAGTCGGTTTTGATCAACGGGTTCGGGATCATTGCCTTTATCTCGGTTACACCCTTAATCGCTGTGCAGGCTTTAGGCATAATTTATGATATACGGCTTAGCAAGACACGGAAGCTCATCACTGAGGCCGAGGCAGCGGAGCTTGAGGAACTGGCTGCACTTGCTGCCCAGGCGGGGAAAACTGAAACAAGGGATGTTCAAAAAAAGGAAACAAATGAGGAGAGCTTCATCATGGAGGTAAAGGATCGTCATGAATAATTGTTTAAACGGCTTGGTTTTTCTGACGCTGATCGCCGGAAGAAAACAAAAAGAGGCACTTTTAGACGCTCTCACGGAGAGGGGAGGGCGGCTGGTCAACATCGTCTATGGCAGGGGTACGATCAATGCGGGATACCTTAAAAGCATACTGGGGATGGTGCCGGAAGAAAACAAGGTGGTCATAACCTGCCTGTTGCCTGGCGAAAAATCCGATGCTGTGCTGGAAATGCTGATCAAGAAGTTCAACTTTGATCAACCGAATACAGGAATTGCCTTTACAATACCTGTGGAAGGGTTATCGGTTGCTAAGCGCTGCTAGGTTCCAGGCGCTTTGAGTGATCTTATTAAAAAAATGCAGGAGACTATTGAAAATGGAAAACGATAACAACCTTAAAGCTCTCTACATCATCGTCAACGCCGGCTTCGCCGACGAGGTGGTGGAAATCGCCCGCCAGGCAGGAGCAGGAGGAGGGACCGTCATCAACGCCCGCGGTTCCGGCCCGGTGCATAAATCGATTATGGGAATTACCGTCGATACTGAAAAAGAAATCATCTTAAGTATCGTCAACGAGGATGCCGTGGAAAATATCATGGCCGCCATCCAGGAAAAAGCGGGGCTGAACTCCCCCGCCAACGGTATTTGCTTTATTATGCCTGTGGAAAAATGCCTGATTAAGCAATAATAGTACAGAGCAAGCCGATTGGGACATGATCTTAATCGGCTTATTTTATAGGGTATAGAATGTATAGCCTGCTGCTTAATATAGGGGAAGGTATAAATAATAGAAAAACCCCTCAATTAATGTTGTTCTGCCCTCAAGTAATCTACCATTTATAATTGTCATTTTCGACATAAAGGAGTTTTTTCCTACTGAAACCAGTCTTTATGACAAATTTATTTCACTATGCCCATGAACAAAATTCGCTCATGGGCATGGCTCTGAAAACTTACTCAAAAACACCGGAATATTTTTGCAGGCCGTGCCTTGTACAATACACGTACAGATGGCCGGCCTTTTTCAGTATGGGAATACGGACTTCCGCGCTTTGCTCCGGATACAAGCGGGTGAGCAGCATTCTGTCATAAAGTACATAAGCCACAAAGGGGATATAGTGGTCTTTCATCATGTCATGGTCAATGGTAATAAAATAGTCCATGTCCAGCTTCTCCACGGTGATGGCATGATCTGCGGTACAGGGCACCGGCTTTAAGGGCTGGAGTTTTCGTCCGCAGCAGGCGAGGGAGGCTTTCCCCGTACTGGTCAGAATGTTGCCGCAGGCTGGGCAGACATAGAATAGAGTTTTATCAATCTTCCCCACATCGGGTGAGTTGGGATCGAGCTTTCCCTCCAGCATTTTTTGAATATCCGCCCCCAGCACTGCGGAAAGCCCGGACCAGAGGGTAACATCGGGGCAGCCCAAGCCGCGCTCCCATTTGGAAATCGTCTTGTTGCTGATATTCAGCATATCCGCAACCTGTTGCTGAGTCAGACCCTTTTCTTTGCGCAATTGTAAAATTAAACGCCCCACTTTGGCGCAATCCATCGTGATCACCTCCAGGAAGTTATACGTTTATCACTGAACTAATCCGCCCTAAGACCCCTGCCTCTATAGGCAGCGGGTTTCAAGGGCGGTAAGTCCAGTATAGATTCAGCTAGAGATATTTGGCAATGACTTGAACCAGCCGGGCCGGCAGTTGCCGTAAATCGGTAATGTCCAGATAGCGTTCCGGCCCGTAAATATCACAAAGGGTCTCCTTATCCTGCCCAATGGCAGCGGCCAGAAATACGATGCCTTGGCGGCTGTAGTCCCTGATGACCTCTTTCATATCGGCTAGGGCAACCTCGCCGGTGTAGTCGGGCAGGGCCTTGGGCTGACCGTCGCTGATGCTGATGAGCAGCTTGGTCTTTTGGGGAGCTTGCAGCAGTTTTTCGCTCAGGATGCGCAGGGCCATGCCGTCCCGGTTGTTGCTGTGTCCTTGAATCGCCATGAGGGAATACTTGTCGTTGAGGGATGGGTTCTCATAGTCAATATAGGAGTATAGGGACATCCGCTCCAAAGGTGAGCGATCTGCCGTATCCCCGTAAATCAAGGTGGGTATGCCGCAGCTTGTACAAAATTCATAAACTGCCACAGCCGCCTGTTTGGCGGCTGTTAACCGTCCAAAGGCACTCATGGAGGCCGATTCGTCAATGCGCAGTGCTACCGCCAGAGAAGGTTCTTCATTAGGCGGGCACTTCTGGGAAAAGCAGCGAAAATCGGGAGAAGCCAGCTTTTCGGCATGGAACTTCGTTCCATAAAGACGGGATTTCCCGAATTCCGTGGCCACTTCATGTTCCAACAAGGGAGCAGTTTTGCGCACCAATTCCCGGATGACCGGCAGCAAGCCGGAGGCAATCTGCTCATATTCACGCCGATGAGCAAGAGTTGCTTCCGGACGGTGGACAATCAGATTGACCTTCTCGTGGCAGGATCCTTTGACCATTTCCCGGGCTTGCTGGTTCAGATGCTTGCGGAAATCCCGCTTTTGCCGCTCCAATTCCTCAGGGGAAGTTGGCTGCAGCTCGTGGTAGATGGGATTGCCGTTCTCACCCTGATCCGAGCTTTGAGTAGAGCTGGTATTTTCTCCATCATCATTAGCATGTCCTTCACTGTCGGCTGACTTGCGCAAGGCAACCGCCGGCATATCATCCGGTGCCGGGGCGGAGAACTGGGCATCCATAGTTCCTTCGGCGTGGATTTCCATGATTTCGCCCTGGGCTCTTCCTGACTGTTGGGACACCTTTTCCAGGGCTGCCAACATGCCCTGTTTTGCCAGAGCTTGCTCAAGAATCAGGATTTCATCGGGATCGGTGGTGATTTTATAAATCACCTTGTGATAGAGGGCCTCCACCGTTTTTGAACCCTGCAGAACGGCATCCACCCAGAAAAAATAGGAACGCATACCGGCTACACCTTTGATGGCGTTGGCTTTGGCGGTTTGATCCAGCAAAACGATAGCCCGGGCAAAGGTCAGCAGAAGTTCCTGATCGGTGCAGCCGGTTTTAGCCAACCCTCGTTCCATCATGACTTCCACAGCAGGCAGATCCATCTTCTCACTGTGCTGCACACGGTCACGCAAAGCCTCGTTCAGAGGGCGGCAGCCGTTGTAGCCGCGGTTTGTGGTAATGACTGCGATAAAATCGGGATGACGATGGGCAATCCGGGTGGGCAGATTGATACTGCCCTCCGGCTCCAAGGCCGAATTAAGAGCCATCAGCACCGCCGCGTCCCGGATGACCGTAGGTTCCTGAATCTCCAACAGCCATCCCTTTTCATAAGCCTGGACAATTTCCGAGGGATAATAGTTGTAGGTTACGGCTTCAGCCTTGTTTCCGTCCTCCGGCAGTACGGGCAGGATGGAACCCAGGATGTCGGATTTGTCCATATCGGCGAAACAGGTCACTTTCGTATAAGGCAGACCAAAGTTGGCCGAAAGGGCTTTGGCAAGCTGGGTCTTGCCGGAGCCGGCATCTCCTTCCAAAAGGATAGTGGTTAGTTTCATTTCACCCCTTGTCCAATTTCGGTACACCTCCGCAGAGATGCGGCGTTCAGCTTCACTTTCGATGTGAGTGGCAGGCTTTTGCCAGACAAGGGATGCTTCTTCTTCTGTCAACTGTCTGGCCGGTGACAGAATCCACTTGTTTTCCATAGTAAACTACTCCAATTCTGCTAAAGTAAGCTACTCCAACTCTGCTAAAGTAGACTACTCCAGTTCTTCTAAGATGCGGGTCAGTACGCGCAGCCGTTCCCCGGTCAGTTCGCCCAGATCATTGAGGGCCTGGGAAAATCTCTGAATGTCTTCCTTGATCTGCGGGTTTTCGGTACAAACAGCCACGGAAAGAGCACCCCCCTGGACGCCAAGGCGTTCCACAGTCGGTTTCTCCGGATCATAGAGCAGGGGCAGCCGGTAAGCTTCGCGAAAATGCAGCAGGGTGCGGCTGAGGAGAATCATCAGATCGATGACTTGATGAAGGGGAAGCTCTGTACTGATTTCTAATCTGCCCTCTGCTGTTTCTTTCCATACTTGGGCGGCAATCGGCATAGCCTGGTTGTCGGCCATAGTGGGTGCGCCCAGGGTCAGGCGTTTGATATCCGACCGATAAGCCCTTCTCCCGTCGATGCGGTCATACTGCTCGGCAGTCATCACGATATTCTTGTTCATCGCCAAATCCTCCTTGCTTGTTTATCCTGGGCCAGACACTGCTCACGCAGGGCTTCCAGTTCATCTGTGTGATCAGCTTGAGGATCTTCGTATTTCAAAACTTTAAGCACAGACAATTCAAACCCATTTTCCCCATAATGGTTCCAAAGCTCTTGCAGCCGTTGATTAGGGTGCCGGTTGGCCGAAAGTTTACAGCGGGTGCTGTTGAAATCAGCCCTGGTATCTTTGGCAACGCCAAGGAAAGCTTCTCCTGTGGCAAGACAGTGGAAAGAAACGACACCCATTTCCGGTTTTCTGTTCTTATATTCCTCAAGAAGTTGTTTTTTTCTTTTGATATCCATCATGTTCACCTCGGTTTTATTGTAGAGGCTGAACCTGGCGAAAACAATCTATGCTCCGTAGACTAAATAGTTTTGAGGCTATGCTTTTTCTTGTTAAGAAACATAGCCTCTTTTTGCTGATTATAATGCCGCGGATTGTGCTTTTAGGCTTTTTTCAGCTAGCCCTATTTATCACGAACAAATTATCTCGTATATTTTTGGTTCTTAGCGATAATTAAATCTGAAAATTTCCAATGTATAATAAATCGTAAGAACTTGAAAATTTGAAAAAGCTAAAAATATTTAAAGTTCTTAAATGATTCACTTTACGGTTGGATACCAAGATTTGAAGCAGGTTGTCCTTTGAAATTTTGGTAGTAAATTCTGATAAGGGGGGAATGTACCTTTTTAAAGGAGCTCATTATTGCTTTCAGTATCAAAGATGAATTTTAAATTTTAGGGAGGTAATTATTGATGAAAAAGGTATTGGGGTTAGTGCTGACCCTTGCTTTAAGCCTTACCTTCACTGGATGTGCTTCAAAAACCAATAATAATGGAGACTCTGCTAAGGCAGGATCAACCGAAAAGCAGATCGTTATGAAAATAGGACACACCCAGATTGAACAAAGTCCGCGCCACGCCGTGTCACTAAAGATAAAAGAATATGTAGAAAAAGAAAGCAACGGCAGAATAGCTGTGCAAATTTATCCGAATTCCCAACTTGGCAATTCAAAGGAGCAAGTTGAGGGTTTGCAAACAGGATCTATTGAGATGGTTGTTTTCCCGACAACATCGGTAACAGATTTCCAACCCATTTTTACTTTGCCTGATATTCCCTATCTGTTCCCTACGGATCAAGAGAAGCTATTAAAACTGTATAAATCTGACGCCTTTAAAACATTTATGGCTGCAGGCGACGACAAAGGGTTCAAGGCCTTAGCCACCTTGTTTGAAGGCTATGCAACAATTTCGTCTAAGATACCGGTTACTGAAGCAAGTCAGCTAAAGGATATGAAGCTTCGCATTATCGGCAGCAACATTGCTAAAACCTATTACACCAATTTAGGCGTTCCTCCCAATGTTATTGCATTTTCCGAAGTGTATACCTCATTACAAACAGGCCGGATCAATTCATTGGACATCCCTATCTCCCAGATGTATGAAAACAAGTTCTATGAAGTATGTGAAAACATGACGGAGACGAAACATTTTGCCTTAACAAGCCTGGTCATGGTTAATAAAAGCTGGTATGACGCTCTTCCCGGAGATCTGCAAAAGATTATTGCTGATGCTGCAGAAATGGCTGCTCCTGAAGCAGCCAATGTGGTTAACGCTACGACAGAAAAAGCCAGGAAGGATATGCCGGGAGTTCAATTCCATCAACCAACCGATGACTTGGTCAATCAACTCAAAGAGCAAACCGGCAAGATGGAAGAGGAATACGTAAAAGTAAATGGAGAAAAAGGCAAGCAAATTTTAGATGGGATTAAACAGGCAGTCCAAGTGCAGAATTAAAAGACTTCTCCGGAGGGTTGGGTACAGTCCAACCCTCCGGAATTACAAAAAGGAGTGACTATCAATGGGTGATACGGTTAAAGACTCATCCAGGTTTCAAGCCCTTATTTCACTCGATACCATCCAAACTAAGCTAGAAAAGACAGCAGTATCCTTAGGGATGATTTCAGCAACATTAATTTTATTTATCAATATTTTGTATAGCGCTGTGAGCGGCTCAACACTTCCTTGGGCAGCCGAGATCACACAATATATCATGGTTTGGGTCATATTCATCGGAGCAAGCCTTCTCATGAGGTCCACCGGGCATGTAACCATGGATTTGATTGCAAGATTTATTCCAAAAAAAACGGTCTTGTATTTGGATATCTTTATTTATGCCGTGGTATGTGCTTTTTTGACCTACTTGGTATATATCGGCTGGAATATGACGTTGGATGTCTATAGTACCGGGCAAACGATGACAACCCTTAACGCATCGATGGTGTGGGTGTATTTAGGCTTCCCGGTTGGTGTGCTCCTTATGGCTATTAATGCATTAAAGCTTGTGGTTATTAAGCTAAGACAAGCAATCGGGGGGGAAATAAATTGACAACAGGTGTTTTTTTGGTAATTATGATGATCGCCTTGTTATTCATTGGTTTTCCTGTATTTGTAGCCCTTGCTATGCCTGCGGCTTTAGCCATTCACTTATTTATAACAGGAGTAGAACCGACTATTGTGGTGCAGAGAATGATTTCAGGGGTCAATTCCTTTACCTTATTAAGTCTTCCTTTGTTCGTGCTTTTGGCAGACATTATTGCCAGGGGTGTCATGGGCGAAAAAATTATTAATTTAACAAAGGAGATGGTAGGCCATCTCAAAGGCGGGATTGCCATAACCGTAGTACTTGCTTCTCTGGTTTTTGGAGCTATATCAGGATCGGGAACGGCATCCATGCTGGCCCTGGGCAGTGTCTTCCTTGTCGCCTTACGGCAGGGTAATTACGATGATATTTTTTCTTACGGGCTGATCAGCACCAGCAGCAGTCTGTCTTCATTGATTCCCCCCGGAGTCGCCATGATCTTATATGCTACGATCACCGGAACGTCGGTACAGGATGTGTTTTTAGTCGGACTCAGTATGGGCATAGTCTTCGGTGTTATTTTAGCTGCCTATGGTGTTTTCTATGCTATTAAAAATAAAATTCCTGTGACCGGTAAATTCAATTTGAAGGCTTTTTTAAAAAGTTTAAAAGAAGGTTTTTGGACGATTATAGCTCCGGTGCTTATTTTAGGGGGTATTTACGGTGGATTTGTTACCCCTACGGAGGCTGCCGCTTTAGCCGTGGTATACGCCTTGATCATCGAAGTGTTTGTCTATCGCTCCTTTAAGCTGAAAGAGATCTTTAGCATCGCGATTGAATCGGCTAAGACCAGCACCATGATTTTGGTTTTAATCTCGGCCGGAACAATCATGTCATGGGTTATGACCATTGCCCAAATTCCGCAAACGGTTGGACAGTTGCTCTTAAATGTTCCCGACTCCATGGTTTTGTTGATTATCACCTTAGTGTTCATCACTTTGGGTATGTTTATTGACGGCTTCTCGGCCATGGTCATCATGGTCCCCATTCTTTTCCCGGTTATTCAAAGAATGGGAATGGATCCCGCCCTATTCGGCTTGCTGATTGTTTTAAACACAGCCATTGGAACCAATACGCCGCCCTTTGGGATACACATTTTTGCCGGAGTCAGTAAGTTCAATGTCAGCTATATAACTATGGTTAGAGCACTTATGCCCTTCGTTATCCTTAGTTTAATAAGCTTATTGATTTTCACTTATATGCCGGGAGTAGCTCTGTGGCTGCCTAATCTGCTGAAGTTTTTTAGTTGACTTTAAGAAATAGCGGGGCTGCTTGATAGACATCCATAACAGCACCGGGAGGAGGAGACCTATGAAAAAGTACACTATCGCGGTAATCCCTTTGGATGGGGTAGGTAAAGACGTGATTCCACTGGGTGCCAAAGCAATGCAGAAGGCACAGGAGATACTCGGCGGATTTGAACTGGATTGCCGATACTATGAGGCGGGCGTTGAGTATGCAGTCAAAACCGGCAAGATGTGTGAGGATAATTTAGGTGAAGACATTGCCAAAGCAGATGCCATGCTCTGTGGCTCGGCAGGTCACTATGATGCAGACATGTCCAAGTCCGAATATCCGGGGTATAAGACCGGTATGCAGGTGCTGCAATTCCTGCGCAGTGGCATGGGCAACAGTATCGGCCTGCGCCCCTTAAGACTTCGCAAAGGCATCGACTGTCCCCTCAGGAACAGAGAAGAGATCGATGTGCTTCTGGTACGCCAGCTGGCCGAAGGGTTCTATATCCGCCCCGGTCATATGATCGGAGAGGACGCAGCTTATGATACGATTGTCGTTACCCGTAACGTCACGGAGAAATTTGCCGACACCTGTTTTCGGCTCGCCCGCGGCCGCCATGGACGCCGCCAGGATGGTAAAAAGATGGTGACCTTGGGCAATAAGCATGGCAATGTTACTTGCTTTGACTTCTATCGGAAGATTTTCACTGAAGTAAGTGCCGGTTACCCGGATATTGAGCTGCAATTCACCCAGGTGGATGCTTTGGCAGAGCATCTGATTAAGGATCCGGACCGCTTTGATGTCATTGCCTGTGAGAATATGATCGGGGATATTATCGGGGATATCGGTGCCTATATTACCGGCGGCATGGGAATTACTCCCACGGCAGACGTGGGGGGAGTAACTCCGCAGTTTCGTCCTAATCATGGTACATTCCCCCGGGCAGTAGGTAAGGGGTTTGCCAATCCCTTAGCCAGTATCCTTACCGCCGGCCTGTTGCTGGATACCCTTGGCAATGAGCGCGGCGATGACAATTTACGAAGGGGTGCCAGGCTGATTGAGAAGGCTGTGGAATACAATTTAACCACCGGCGGCCCCCGAACCAAAGATCTTGGCGGAACCGCCAACACCTTCGCAACAGCGGAAGCGGTTTTCAAAGCAATGGAAGTTGTAAAAATTTGCAGTAAGGGAGAGCGTTAACATGGTAAAAATTGAGCATAATGTTCGTTTTCAGGGCAGACCTGCAAAGGCGGAGATGGAACGCCGCTGGCGGCTGGCTAAAGAATTCATGAAGGAGCGGGGGCTGGATTACCTTGTCACTCAGGCCAATGAAGGGGTTCTCTGCCAATATGTCCGCTGGTTTGCCGAGGTGCGTTCTCTGCACTATACTTACCTTTTATTTGACAAAGACGGAGATATGACCATGATCAGTCACGGCGGAACAGGCGGTAAAGCCATACCTTGGGAAGTTGGCCTGACCAATAATATCGCCATCCCAGTTTTTAATAATGCGTGTTACGCAGATTCCTTTGCCGCTGAAAAAGCAGTGGAGGTCATCCAAAAGAAAGGCTGTCGGAAGCTGGGCTTGATCGGCATGAACCTGATTACCGCCGGTTTCTACAATAACCTTCTGGAAGGGCTTCCGGGAACCGAGACTGTGGACGTTACCGATGAGTTTGACTATCTGGTTGCCGTCAAATCGGCAGAAGAGCTGGGTTTCCTGCAGGATGCCTGTGACCTGCACGACGCGGCCGCCTATGCTATTCCTTCCCTTGTTTACGCTGGGCGCATGGAACGGGAATTTGGCGCAGACCTCTACCGTCTTGCCCTGTTAATGGGTGCGGACGAGTACCTCTCCAATCTTTTTGTTGGTTCGTCACGACTGGCCGGTCCTATGTTTGCCCTTCATTATCAGAACAAGATCATTGAAGCGGGGGACGCTCTCAATGTATTGTTCGAGGTGCCGACGATGGTGGGGTATTATGCCGATCTTCACCGTTACTTCAATGTTGGTGCGCCTGCTCCGGAAATGCTGGAGGTTGCGGCAGCCGGAATCGAGCTTCAGGACTATCTCGCCAAGCTTTGCCAACCGGGTGTCAGAGGCCAAGATGTTTTTGCCGCCTGCAATGACTGGCTGACCAGGAACGGATTTGATCCCGAAGTTCGTTTGTGCGGACACGGCCAGGGCTACGGGCTGGTGGAGCGCCCCTATTTTGATGCTTTTGATCCCATGGTTCTCCAGGAGAACATGTACCTTGCCATTCATCCCACGGTAAAAGCTAAAGGCGCTTCCGTACAGATCGGCGATAATTTTGTGGTAACCGCTGACGGGGCAAAACGGATGACGAAACATCCGCGGGGTTTAACCATCATTTAAGGTAATCAAAATTAAGGTAATTAAATCAGACGAACTAGGAGTGTAACTTATGTACGACATTCAGATCATCAACGCAAAAATCCAAACAGAGCAGGGTCAGATTGAAGGCAATATTACAATTAGTAACGGGAAAATCGAGGCAATAAGCTCTTCACCTTTGGCAAATGTCAAGCAAACCATTGATGCTGAGGGGCTTCTCGTGTTGCCCGGCTTTATTGATCAACATGTGCATTTTATGGATCCAACGGAAACCGATCGTGAGGATTTTATTCATGGCACTACAGCAGCGGCCATGGCCGGGGTGACCACTGTCATTGAACATACCCACAGCCGCCCCATCCTTACGGTTGAAGATTTCTTAAAATATAAGAGCTATATTGAAGAGCGATCCTTAGTGGATTTTGGCTTTGCTGCTCATATCTGGCCAGGTCAATATGACCAGTTGGAAAAGCTTTGGCAGGAAGGGATAGCTTATTTTAAGGTTTTTACCTGCACAACCCATGGTGTTCCCGGACAAAACAGCGCCAGCCTCCATGGTGCTTTTACCAAAGTTGCCTCCTTCGGGGGAAGGGTTTTGGTTCATTGTGAAGACGACTCATTAACTGCGGAGAATGAAAAAGTTCTTAAGGGAAATAACCGGGATGACGGCCATGTAATCCAGGAATGGCGTTCCAAAGCTGCAGAAGCTATCTCCGTGGCCAATGTTTGCTTTATCGCCAAAGAGACGGGAGCCCATGTAACCATTGCCCATTTAAGCCACCCCGATGTTGTGGGTATAGTTCAGGAGGCAAAAGAGGCCGGGGCCAAGGTGCTTGCTGAGATATGTCCCCAATATTTATACCTTGAGGAAAATACCCTGGCCGCGCGGGGCTCCTTTGGTAAATTTACCCCGCCCTCCCGCTCAGCCCGGGAATCCCAGGAACTAATGGAATTGGTGGGTAAGGGAGAGCTGGATATTTTAGCTTCCGATCATGCTCCTTCAACTAAAAGACATAAAGATTCAGGGTCTATTTGGACATCCCCCTTCGGCCTGCCGGGTATCGATACCACAAGTGCGGTAATGCTGACAGCGGTTAATAACAATAAACTTTCTCTGGCCGGATTTGTCCGGATGTATGCCGAGAATCCGGCTAAGGCCCTCGGACTGTACCCGAAAAAAGGATGCATTCGGGTGGGAGCAGATGCGGATCTTGTCTTGGTTGATATGAAAAAGAAGTGGACCATTCAGGATGATGGGATCTGCTCTAAAGCCAAATGGTCGCCATTCAACGGTTTCCAATGCACCGGCAAACCCGTCATGACTTTATTGAGAGGCCAAATCATTATGTCCGAAGGTAAACTACTGGGAAAACCAGGGGATGGCAACTATGTGAAGCGTGCCTAAGGAGGTCGGTTTCATGGCAAAAATATCAGTGATCGGATCCGGATTCACAGGTACAACAACTGCTTTTATGCTGGCTATGAAAGGGTTGGGAGATATTGTTTTACTGGATACCCAGGCAAACGAAAATCCGACGAAAGGGAAAGCTCTGGATATCATGGAAGCCGGTCCTCTGACTCGTTCCAGTGTCCGCGTAACGGGTACCTCGGATTATCAGGATACACTTGATTCGGATGTTGTGGTGATTACGGCCGGTATTGCCCGTAAGCCGGGAATGTCGCGCAACGAACTATGCGATATTAATGCTGGAATCGTCACCCATGTCGTCCGGCAGGTTGTTCAACACTCCCCCCATAGTACTCTGATCATTTTAAGCAATCCGGTGGATATTATGACCTACGTTGCTTTCAAAGAGTCGGGGTTTAAACGGAACAGGGTTATTGGACAATCGGGAGTTCTTGATTCAGCGCGTTTCCGCTATTTTGTAGCCAGCGAGCTTAAGGTATCTGCCGAAGATGTAACAGGGTTTGTTCTGGGGGTTCATGGGGATGATATGGTACCGCTGGTACGCTATTGTTCTGTCCATGGTATACCCATTCAGCAGCTATTGCCGGAAGCTGAAATTGAAAAAATTATGGAACGGACACGTCAGGCCGGTTCGGAAATCGTCAATTTGTTAGGCAATGGCAGTGCTTATTATGCTCCCGCTGCTGCCTTAACAGAAATGATCGAGTCTATCCTGCTGGATAAGCATCGGGTCATGCCTTGTATAGTTCACCTGGAAGGTGAACTGGGCTATCAAGACCTGGTGCTGAATGTTCCCGCTGTGATTGGGCGGCAGGGAGTGGAAAAGATATTGCCCATCGATTTACTGCCGGAAGAGGAGGACTTGATCGAACGTTCTGTTGCATCCATAAGACGTGGTATTGATGCAGTTTTAGAGGGGAAGAAAAATATTGCATCAATAGAAAAGCAGCGGAGGAAAGGAAATAACACACAAATAGAGAAGAAATGTGGATGTTTCCAAGTAAAGGGTGAATAACATATGAGATTAGCATGTTTACAAGTTGAGGCTCAAGCCTGGCAAGACTCTCATCAGGCTTGGGCTGAAATAAGAAAGTCAATTCTTGAAGCGTCTCAACATCATGATTTGCTGATTGTTCCGGAGAGCGTTTATCCTGCTTACTTTTTAGCTCCCTTTGACAAGCCGGAGTATGAAGAAGCAGTGGAAAAGATTTTGGCTGAGATAAAGGAAATCTGTCAGACAACCCATACCTATATTGCTTTTGGTTATGCCGATAAGAATGAAAACCTGGCCAGTCTTTTTAACCCCCAAGGGGAGGAGATCGCCAGAAAATCCAAAAGCAATCTCTGGCATTTTGACAGAAGATGGTTTAAACCAGGAGCAGAAGTCGTCACAGCAGATACGGAGTTCGGCAAGGTGGGTCTCATAATCTGCGCAGATGCCCGTTTGCCGGAATTGGTCCGCAGCGTGGCCCTGGAAAAGGTTAAGCTGATTATTGACCTGGCCAATCTTACGGCATCCGGACCGGAGATTGAAAAACTAAGTAATGCGCAAATCGACTATATGCTGGCTACCAGAGCTCGTGAAAATAAAGTGTGGCTGGCAGTGGCCGATAAATGGGGCGTGGAAGCAGATACGGTTACCTATGCAGGCCGTTCCGCTGTTTATAGCCCGGAGGGAACCTGTGTGGCCCAGGCCCCCTCCCATAAGAATGGGATCGTATCGGTAGAAATTCCTACGGATGCCCAGGGTGAGATTCAATGTATTGCCCATGAGGAACTGCCCCCCAGGTGTCCGGACTTGTACGGTATTTTAACCACTGAAACAGCAAAGCTGCCGATGTATCGCTATTTGACAGAGCCTGTTATTCCCGAAGATTTAACCCCATTCGTCACCGTAAGCAGTTCCCTCACTGACGGCGGTTTAAAAGATGCCCGGATGACCCATGTTAAACGCCTTTTGGAACTGGAGCCGAATCTGATTGTTTTGCCCACGGCAAGGGGTGAAGAAGAAGTTGCACCTTATCAAGGTTTATTGGCAGACAATCAATTTATTGTTGTGACTGATTCCACAGATGGGCAAACAAAAAGCCGCTTAATCTCCAACAAGGGAGTCTTAGCAGGCTATCGTACAACGGATTCGGTTCCTCAACAGGACGTTGCTAACCCGGAAAACCAATTCCCCGTGGTTAAAGATCTGCCCATGGGCAGAATAGGCTTTCTGCACGAACAAGAGATGCTGTTGCCTGAAGCTGCCCGTTGCTTGATGCTTAAAGGGGCTGATGCCGTTCTTTGGCAGCATGGCATGTCCTTGGCCAAGGCAGTTCCCTTAGCCCGAACCAGGGCGGCGGAGAACCGGATTTTTATTATTGCCGTTTATTCCGGCGTTCTGGGCAATTCTGCAGATGGGGCAAGTTTTATCGTTGAGCCATCGGGAAGTATCATTGCCTCAACATTGCTTAATAAGCCCCTTCATGCCACGGGAGCTTACTGCAATTTCTGCAATGCCCGCCTGAAATCAGTGGTGCCCGGTACTCACCTGGTCTATGATCGGAAACCAAGTCATTACGAAAGGTTGGTTAAAAACGACTGAAGTAATTCCTGCCGATATGAAACTTCAGAGCGGATGCCTGCGCGGCATCCGCTCTTTCAATAAAAAGCTTAAAATAATTCCTTCAGGAAATCATTGGCTTCTAAAGCGAATAAATACGCCATTTTAAATTCCGGGAGAGCTAAGTCATGTTTAAGGAGTTGTTTTATTTTCTTGATGCGATAGGTTACCGTGTTGGGATGGACGAACATTTTCTTGGCTGTCTCTTTCACTACGCAATCGCACAAGAGGAATTCGTGAAGGGTTTCCAAGAGAACATCGCTGTTTTTTTCGTCGTATTTTTTTAGTTCGAGGAGGAGATCGTCACAAAACTCTCTTATTTTGGCGGTATCCTGAACCATAAAAATAATGCGATGAATACCTATTTCTTCAAAAAGAAGCACATTACCCCGCCTGATCTTACATTTCTTGGCTACAGATAAAGCGGTTTTGGCTTCTTTAAAACTTTTTTCCACCAGTTCCGGCTGAGGATAAGCGCCGCCAATCCCGATGCTGAGTTTATCCTCGCCAAATTGCTTCGCTAGTTCTGCCAAGGCATGTTCTACAGCTTCTTTAACCAGGGAATTTACTTTCTCAATCTGATTCGGCTGAAAGGAGACCAGTAAAGTAAATAATGAGCCATTATTGCCGATAATCACTTGATTAAAATGTTTATAGAGATGTTTTCTGATCGTCATGGTGATGAGATCTTCAGAGCGTTCCCAAAAATAATTGTTTTCAAGATTAGGTTCAGCATAGTCCATGAGGACAGCGACCATAGGGTTAGCTAAATTTATGTTAAGAAAATCATATTCAAAGACAATTTGGGTATGAATCCGTCCATGAATGATATCTTCAATAAGGGCCAGGTTCTTTTTTCTGTATGTCTGCTGGTTCAGGTACTGCTTCATTAATTGGAGGGCGATGGCAGTTGATGAGTTTTTTAATACCATCAGATCGGTGGATGAGTAAATTTGCTGGCTCTCTAACAAGGAAATAAAACCGTAAATTGTTTTATTGGAAAAGATGGGAAACATGTAGTTTCTTATTTTTTCTGAATGAGGTAGGTTGAGATTGATTTCAAGATGCTCTTTTTTTTCGCCCATTTTTACGGCTTTATAAAAGTTGGATTTCAAGACGTTTTGCCTGAAATGTTCGTTAATCCTTGCCTTAAAAACAGGGGAGTCGAGGTTAGACTGGATATCTCCTTCAACATTGCTCACGGCAATCACGTTGAGTTTGGCATCCTCGATGATGATGGTATTCCCTACTAATTCGGAGATTTTATTCACAAGGGTCTGTATGGTGTTGTTTTCCAAAACAAGATTGATTAAATCCCTTTGGACGTCTTCAATAAGCTGCATTATTTTTATCCGTTGATTTGTTACATAATCCATAAACGATTCAATGATTGCCGGCCATGTAACTTCATGATCCAGTTCAATGATCGGAAAGTTATGGTTATTGGCGCATTCAATGATACTTTTGGGCAGTACGCCAAGGAAGCGGCTGGTTTTAATGGCTAAAGCGGATGCGCCATTGATGATTAGACTTTCAACCCATTCACTTTGTTCTAAGCCCGTGTTGCTGATAAAGAAGGCTGTTGAACAGACAAGTTCACCTCCTCTTAACCATTTGGCCGCATCCGGAACTTCGGCGATGGTGATCGTTGTGACCTCCCGCAAGAGACCGTTTTCACCGGCCAGAACATTATAGTTTTGAAAAACATCAGCATTAAGGACATCTTGAATTGTAATCATATAACATCCTCCAGTTCAAAGGCCTGGTACTCCAGTACAACGAGAGCTCCGTTTTGGCCAGCGAAAAAACAGACCTCCACAACTCCATTTAAATGCAAGTGATCACAATCACCCAAAGGGGAGAGGAGGCTGGGGCGGAAAAAGGAATCTTAATGCTTATATTCGACAAAAAATGATATTTCCCTTGGCGATATGGAACAATCTTCAGGAACCATTGCTTTATTCAAAATTAAAAAGCATGTTATCAAGAGAGCGGTTCAGCTGTCTTTAAAACAATGGGTTCCGGTAACCTTATCAACGATCGCATTTATAGTGTTTTCGCCGGTTATGGGCGGGCTCGGCGGTTTTCTTACCGGGAGTAACGTAGCGTCTAATGCGATGTTAATTAATCTCCAAGTGGAAGTAACCAAACAAATAGGAATGTCTCCTGAACTCGTCGCAAGCGTGCAGACGGCAAGCTCAGCCCATATGACCATGATTATGAAATCCCATTTTATGTATATAATATTAGTGGGAGGGGGTCTTGCTTGAAGGAAAAGCAAGTTTCATGAAGAATTCTTTTAATGAGGAAGTGATTATTTATGCTTGATAAGAATGCTCTTGAAGCAAGGTTAAGAGAGTATAAGCCGATACTTGAAAAGCGATATTCTGTTAAGAAAATAGGTGTGTTCGGTTCTTATGCTCGAAATGAGCAGAATGAAGACAGTGATATAGATTTAATAGTTGAGTTTACGCGACCAGTAGGTTTTCAATTTGTAGAATTAAAGCTTTATTTAGAAGAAATTCTAAATCGAAAAGTTGATTTAGTAACTCCTAATGCACTTAAACCTCAAATCAAGGAAAATATACTGAGAGAGGTATCATACCAATGATCAAGAGAAATTATGTTATGTATTTAGAAGATATTATTGGTTGCATGGAGAAGATAGAACTGTATGTTGGGGAATTATCATATGAGGATTTTACGAAGAATAGCTTAGTGTTCGATGCTGTTATTCGTAATTTAGAGGTAATAGGAGAAGCTTCGAAGAGTATCCCAGAAGAGAGAGTCAGTAATTATCCAGATATCTCTTGGAGAAGCATGATAGGATTGAGGAATATATTAATTCATGAATATTTCGGAGTTGATTCAGAGATAGTTTGGGAGATAATTAAGAGTGATTTGCCTAGAACGAAGCCTTTGATAATCCAAATGTTAAATGAGCTTAAATAGGAAACAGGGACTTCACAACAGAGGGTTTGCGACATTGGGGAGTAATATGAATGTAATACCCCGACGTCGCAAACCCTTGAAACGTTAGGCGGAATCTCCGCTTACTTTAATCCTGCTTTGCCGTGGTGTCTGCTTAGCTATGGATTAGGCACTTTCTCAAACACAACCGGACGGTTCAGTTTTCCCAGGCAGATTGGCCGTACACTATATTCATAACGATCCCAAAGGCTTGCCGTTGCAATCTGGCTGTTGTCATACGTCCTGAAGAAGTATTCGCAAGTATGTGTATTCATTAAAGCTGCATACTGGGTATAGTCGTAAGTATTGCGCTCGGTGATAATGACTCCTTTGGGAATAGAAACGCTTTCCATAAGGTGGAAGACGGCCATTACTGCTTCTATTCTGTTCTTTGGCAGTGGTATATGTGTTTTTTGATAGGCAGTTTTTACGAATCGTTCCGGGGAGGTATAACCTCCCGGCAGCAACCGGGTTCCTGCTCCCTGACCGAAGGGCTTTAACTGAATGTTTCCCCAGTAGGTCTCACTGGCTTGCAATGGGGATACGTCCAGGTAATTTCTTAAATTCGTCATCTGCCACTGAAAATCAGGGCTGTTGGTCAGAACACCGAGGGGATTAGGGAAGGTTGTTTAAAATATTAGTCCATACATAATTTTTGGGTACTACATAGAGCTGTGGTTCAATCCAATAAGAAAAGTCCATGGTTCGCCCGAAAAAATTCTCCATCTGTTGGGACTGTAATGTGATTGCTGTGCACATGTTAATATCCTCCCCGGCGCCTTTTAAGATTGCAGAATGGTTATTTAAACCTATGCATTGTGCATGCCGGAAAATTGTCGAATCCTGAGCACCCGGGACCCCGGCAAGGAACTTGTAACTATTTTACAACAAAAAGAAGGAGAAGCTTCTATGATATAAGAAACTATATTAATGAAAACCTTAGCGAAATCAAAAAGATATAGAATTTTTAAGAGGAGAATAATAGATGGAAGATTATCCGGAGTTTGAAGAAATACAAATTGGTAGTGTGAGTTGTTTAGGTAAGGAAGGGGTTCCGGTTTGGGGGATTATTCATTACCTTGAACAAACATGTTTGAATCACATGAAATTGACTACCGTACAAAGAATTTGCGAGCTTTCGGCCAGGGGTATAGAAGATTGTCGTTTTTCAGTAGCGGCAAGTTCTGCGGAGATTTTTCCATCTGAATCTTTATTGGACAGCACTTTTAAGGATTATGTAGTTATGGCTGATAATGAAAAGTCTCCTGATAGTTTTTGGAAGGTGATTTCCAGCTATAAAAGACCAGTAGTTTTTTATAATAATGGAAACCGGAAGATCCCCCTCTATGATTTTACTTATCCTGAGGCAGTAAGAATAACTTCGTTTACCGAGCAATCACCTTTCCAAGTAGATGCTAAAGGCGCGGTAGGGGCGTTGATTGATTTGGTTTATGCCGGGGAGAGAGAAGAAAGAGCCAGACAAATATTTCTTAATGAACAAATTGGACAATCTGCTCGAAACATTGAAGCTATTGTGCGTGCAAGTGCAGTTATCTCAAACTCAAATGTGCCAGAGGGAGTCAGGCGGTATGCAGAACAGCAATTAATTAATTGCCTGGGTTCCCAGGCAAAATTAAATGAAAAGGTTGGTATAAATCAAGTTACGGTCCGTTTAGATGGGCAGATAGATGTTAAAGGGTAGATGAAAGTTTTGAGTTCGGCTAACAGCAGTCGGAATTTATATATATTTGCTTGAGGGGGGAAATCATGAGGCGATATAGATGGATGGTTCTGATTATAATTATTGCAGTACTAGCAGTACTTTTTGTCTGGAATAATCTATACTCTCAAGAGGCTTTAGGCAAACGGATATCTTTCCAGAAAGGATTTGAAATTACTCAACAAGACCAGGTTATTGAAGTAAATTTTGTATTTCAGCCTGCATGGATTCCTGAAATGGATGAGAATGAAACCAAACAAATAAATCACCTGGTTTACCAAGACTATAGCTCCTCTGTTTACCTTACATCTATCTTTAATCATTATGATAGAAACAGCGATGGAGGTCATATTATAGCCAGCTTCGAGATTAAGCAGAATTTTAACACAAAAGGCGGAAGCTATGTAAGTTGTTATTCAGTCAGTGAGCGAGGATTTACGCCAACAATAGGCAGAGTTACTGGATATGATAATGACCATAAGTTACTGGAGGAGGATTTTGGCTCAGTAGCAGGAATAGGGGCGGGTGAGACATTTAGTATTTATCTTAAAACAGGGGAGCTATTGGACTCTCCAATTAATATCAAAATTGAGTCATTAAATCTAATTCAATATGTTAAGGATTGAATTATTGCAGAATATTTTTCTTATATCTATTGGCGAAGGAGGGATGGGAAATAAAGTTTTTGGGAATTGGAATTATCGTAAGTTTAGCGACACTAATAATTTCGTGGTTGGTTGGGAATCCGGAAAATACAGTAAATGCGTTATTAATTATTGGCTTAATTCCGACGGCGATTTCGGCCCTATTTGCCGGAGTATTTGTTAGCGGAGATAGAATGAGAGGTAATTATTCCGGTGAAGATGACTTTAGAAAAAGAATGAGTATATCAACAAAGCTTTTTTTACTGGGTTTACCATCTCTGTTAACGGCGTTCGCAGTTTACTTCATTATGACATAGGACGCAGGGGGAAGCGCATCCATGCACTTCATTTTGTACGGGAACATTTTCAGAGAGGTCTTATAAGATGACATTATACTCTGAGTTTATGGTAGAATAAGGTTAGAATCCTATATGGAGAGTGAGATAAGTATGACTTATAAAGTGACTGTCATTGTTCAGAAAGATGACGATTGGTATGTTGCAAGGCACGCTCCAGAGCATACTTGAGCAGGCAGGAATTACTTTAGAGGAATTTACAACAAAGCTGTAGTAAAAGGGGCCGCCATCCTTGGCGGCCTTTGAATATAGGGGCCTCCTAGGTCAGATAACAGAGGAGTGACAAGTTTGCCGAAAAAGGAATTATTAAGAATCGCAAATTCAGTAGTAAAGATTCCTGACGATTATGAGCTGACTATTGAGGATTATCTTGAAAGCGAAAACGCAGAAGGAGAAGCCATTTTTTTATGGACCGGTCAAAAGCGGGATGAGGCGATCTCTGTTCACCTTGATGCTCAAGGGAACTTAACCTATTTATCCATTGATCGGCAAGAGAAAGAACCCGCTGCCATAGCCATGGATGAAGTTGAAAAAAGAAAATGTGCGGAGCAATTTTTATGTACTCATTACCCGGATGCTTGGAAAGATTTAACCTTCTCTAAAACAAAAAAACTGTCCCATGCTGATCGTTTCTATTACGAACAAATCGTGATGGGCTTACCTTTAGAGCATGCCGGGTGCTATATGGATATCGACCCATTAGGAGAGGTTGTAACCTTTTCCTCTTCCTATAAAGGAGTAAGGAGAATTCCGGAAATACCTTCTACCCTAATATCTAAAGAAAAATTGAAGGAACACATAGGCCATACTCTTCAATTCCGACTCAAGATTCATTCATTGCATAGTGAAGTCCATGATGTGGAACAAGGCGGTCTTTATTTGGTATATGAACCAAATGCCGTTTTCCGGAAATATCGAGCAGCTAATTTATGTCCGGAAACAAAAATGAGCAGTGATGAAGGGGAAGGCGAAGGCGAAACCTATGTTCCCCTGCCAACCTTCTCATTAAAGAAGGTTCGCCGAGACTTAGGAATTGCAGAAGTGGTGGGTATTACGGAAAACCTTGAGATGATCCGTGAAGTGGATATGGGGAAAGAGAGGGGCATTGTCTGGCGGGATCGTAATTGGCAGGTGATGGAAAAGGATTTGTCCATGGACGGCTTTTTCAGGCGGCAAACAGAAGATACGGTTAAGGCTTTTGTTTCCAAACGTTCTGGAAAAGTGAGGAGCTTTATCTGGTTTATGGAGCGGAAGGGTGATAGGCAGCTGACCCGCGAAGAATGCTATACCATTGCCATTGAGTTTTTAGAATGGGTGATCCCGGAGTATTTCGGCTTCCTTCAACTAACGGTACCCAAAGCTGGAGATGAAAATGAGGAACAGGAAAATTGGGATGATGATATAGATGATGATATAAAGGAAGCGTTCGTTTTCACAGCTCACAATGGTCATGGCATACCTGTAGACTCCATAGTCACAGTTACTGTCAACCGTACCACAGGGCTGGTTGATTATTACAACGGACCTGATTTTGATAGTGAACAGTTGCGGCAGTTGCCGATAAAACCGGCACTGACAGAAGAGAGAGCCAAGGAAATATTTATGAGTCATTTGGATTTTGAGTTGAAATGGGATCATAACTATGGCGAAGAAGAGTCAGATACTCTTGTTTACCGACTATGTGATGTTAAATCAAGAACTCCAATTCGCTATATTGATGCCATTACCGGGGAAGTTAGGCACTGGAAAAGAAACCCTTAGCCAGGTAATAGTTTTCAAGGAAAATGGATGAAAATACAGGTCGGAAAATTGGAGACAGTAAATTCCCAAATAAGCGGTTGCATTACGAAAAAAATGCAGCCGTTTTCAATTGCACAGGTGGGTGGAAGTAATCCACAAAAAAGACTTAGCATCCTTGACATCCCCACAAGGGTGTAGTATATTTTAATTTAAATGATAATGATTATCATACGCAGAAAAAGCGATTGCTTCTAAATAATAAGCCCTTTGGAGGAAAACGTCTTGGAAATCAGCCTTAATGAAATTATCGATTATTATGCCAAAGCGGATGTATCTTTTGTGGGAGCTTTTGGGGAGAGGATATCTCCCGAGTTGAAAGTCCTCAACCGGCATACCAACCCGGCTGGGGGAGGATTGGTTATTCCTTTCAGCGGCAGCGCTTGTTTTACCTTCGACGGCAAGCCTTATGTTATAGAACCGGGGATGGTGGTTCATGCCGGTCCCGGTATGCGGCTGAGCAAGGAAGTCATCGGTGACCGGGAATGGGAGTATGCTGTGATTCACTACCATATTCCCCAGCATGAGAGGAACGAATATCCCTTGTTTCACAAAGATTTTTCACTGGTTCATGGCCACAGCGCCAAAGTTCCCCATCTGGTACGGCAGATTCTCGACAACCAAAGCATACCTGGCGCGGCGGCGAAGTTCCAGACCAAAGTCCTTTTCCTTTCCTTATTGCAGGAAATATTCACAGCAGCCTGCGGGCAGCCTGGCCACGAGGACAGCAAGCTGATCGAAGAGGCCATGGGATATATCCGCTTGAACTATGCTGATGAACTGACCGTGCAAAAAGTGGCTGATGAGTTTAGCACCGAAAGGCGGCAGTTTTCCTATTTATTCAAACGCCATACGGGAATGAGTCCCATCCATTACTTAATCGAATGCCGGATCAGCAAAGCCAAAGAGCTGTTGGGCTCCCCAGGCTGTTCTGTGAAACAGGTGGCGGAATGGGTCGGCTATCCGGACAGTCTTTATTTCAGCAAAGCCTTTAAGAAATACACGGGGGTTTCGCCGTCGGAATACCGGGATGGCATTGCCCTATAAGTTCGCTTAGCCAAGCAGGAGCAGAGTCAGCAAAAATCCATGGGGTTTTGAATTTTAGTCCATTTCAATTTAAAGTATCCCTTGCTATACTGACACTGATAAGTTAGCGACAACTAACTCAAACGCTATTGGAGGGGTATGATAATGAAAAAACTAAGGGTACTGATAGTGTCCATCTCACTGATGCTGGGGCTGCTTACAGGTTGCGGCGGAGCGCCGGCCAACAATAATGCTGAGGTTCCGTCGGAAAACACGCCGGGGACAGGGTCGGAAGCGGCCTGGCCAAGGACCTATGTGGATGCCGTGGGCAATGAAATCGTTTTGGATAAGAAGCCGGAGCGCATTGCTCTGCTGAATTTTCATAATTACGAAGCCATTGTGGCTTTAGGCCAGATTCCTGTGGCGGCTACGGATACGGAGACGGTTTACAAAGGGTGGGGGTCGCTGATCCCTTATGCGGAGAAGTTTGAAATTATCGATGTAGGGGCCACGAAAGCTCCCAATCTGGAAAAATTGGTGGAAGTCAACCCGGATGTCATCCTCTATATTGACAGCACCCAGGGCGCTATTGTGGAAGACCTGAAAAAAATAGCCCCCGTCATTGCCGTGGCCGGCGGACCGATCCCCGGCTATGGAGAGAATTGGTCCACCTGGCAGGGGGTGATCAGAGAGTATGGCATGATGTTGGGTGAAGAAGCAAAAGCTGAGGCTGAAATTGCCAGATTAGAGGGCTTGCTGACAGATGCCAAAGCAAAGCTTGCTCCTTATCAGGATAAAACCTTTGTCTTCATCAGACTTCAGGAAAAGGACATCTATTCCTGGATGCCGGATTTTGCCTTTAATCCGGAAAAAGGCATCGGACTGAAAAGCCCTTATGAAAAACCGGGGCAATTATCCCTGGAGAGCCTGGCGGATTTGAATCCTGACTTTATCATCCTCTATGACGAAATAACCAATACCGTGGATGAAGATAAGCTGGCCGATTTAAATGCCAACAGCTCCGTATGGCAGTCTTTGACGGCAGTGAAAGCGGGGCAGGTGATTCCTGTCGATCGCTCTGCCTTTTCCGGCGGACCTCTGGGCATGGAAATCGGGATTCGCGCCCTTGTTGAAGGGCTGACAAGCAAGTAGAAAATTTACCGGGCGTTGCCTGTTCGGACGGCCAACGCTCGGTTTCTCTTTGCTGAAACCTTCAACTATTGATGAAAAAAGGGGCAAATCAACCATGATGATCAGACGGTTTCTGCGGTACTACAGCCCTTACAAGGGACTGTTTCTCCTGGATATCTCCTGTGCTGTAGCGGCCGCCTTGCTGGAATTATTTTTTCCATTTACGGTCAGACATATCGTCGATACTCTCCTGCCCAGGGGAGACTGGAACCTGATTCTGGGGGCCTGTATCCTGCTCGGGTTGATTTATATCGTGAATACGGTGCTGAAATTTGTGGTGGGGTATTGGGGAGAAAAACTGGGACTCTACATCGAGACGGATCTGCGGATTGAGATTTACACTCATCTGCAAAAGCTGTCCTTTCGCTTTTTTGATAATCATAAGCAGGGCCAACTGGCTTCCCGGATTACCAATGACCTCATGGATATCGGCAATATGGCCCATTATGGACCGGAGCATTTCTTGATCTCCACCTTTACCCTGGCCGGTGCCATGGTGATGATGTTTCACGCCAACTGGCAGCTGGCCCTGCCGTTGAGCGTATTTGTGGTGATCCTGCTGGCGATCAATATGCATTTTATGCGCCGGCTGGTGGTGACCAGAAAGCGCATGTTCGGCGCCGTCGGCGGTTTTTTGTCCAGGCTGGAGGACGGTATCGGCGGCATCCGGGTGGTGCAGGCTTTTGCTAACGAAGACCATCAGAAAAAGCTGTTTGTGTCGGACAATCAGCGTTTTTGTGAAGCCAAAATTGACGGTTTCAAAAATGTTGCTCAAAACGAGGCCGTTACCTATATGTTTATCAGCCTGCTGCCGGTGCTGGCTCTGTTGGGGGGAAGCTGGTTTACTTTGAACGGCAGGATGACCGGCGGTGAACTGTTCAGTTTCATTCTCATTGCCAATGTGATAGTCATGCCCATCCGCATGCTGGCGGCTTTCTCCGTCCGCTTTCCCAACGGGATGGCAGGCTTTAAGAACTTTGTGGAAATTATCGATACGGAGCCGGAGATCAAGGATGCACCGGATGCGGTGGAAGTATCCTCCTTGCGGGGGGATATCCGCTATGAGCAGGTGAGCTTTGGTTATCGTGAGGACAGCACGGTCCTGAACACTATCGATCTGTCTGTCCAGGCCGGTGAAACGGTGGCTTTCGTAGGGACATCGGGCGCCGGTAAAACCACCTTATGCAGTCTCCTTTTGCGCTTCTATGAAGCGGATGAAGGGCGCATCACCATTGACGGGATGGATATCCGCAAGCTTAAGCTGGCTTCTTTAAGGCAGCAGATCGGTGTGGTGCAGCAGGATGTTTTCCTTTTCTCCGGCAGCATTGGAGAGAACATCCGCTTCGGCAAGCTCGGTGCCACGGAAGAAGAACTATGGGAGGCGGCCCGCCGGGCCCAGCTGGACGATTTTATCCGGGAGCAGCCCGCGGGCATGGATACCTTGATCGGAGAACGGGGAGTAAAGCTTTCCGGAGGACAGAGGCAGCGCATCGCCATTGCCCGCATGTTCCTGAAAAATCCGCCCATTCTCATCCTGGACGAAGCTACATCCTCCCTGGATACCCTGACCGAGTCTTCGATTCTGCAAGCCTTGGCGGAGTTGGCCCAGGGGCGCACCACTCTGATCATTGCCCACCGGCTGGCGACCATTCGCCATGCCGATCGGATCGTGGTCCTGACGGAGGAGGGTATTGCCGAAGAAGGGGGCCATGAGGAGCTTTTACGGAAAAATGGCATCTACAGCAATTTGCATAGGGCGCAGGTCGGTGCATAGCAACAAGGGGGCTGTCAGTCAATGAAACATACCAAAGAGTCCGCACAACTGCTTAAGGCGGAACAAGAGAAGAAAAAAGGCCGTGCCTGGGCGGGGAGCCTCATCATTCTGGGGGGAACGGGACTGCTTATACTGCTGATGGCCTTTTCCATCACCAAGGGAGCGGCGGAAATCCCTCTCTCCGTGATCGGAGATGTCTTGTTCCGCTTTGACTCTATGAATACTCAGCATTTAATTATCGTGGATCTCCGCCTGCCCCGGGTCATCGCCAGTGCCATGGTCGGGGCGGCCTTTGCTGTGGCCGGAGCCATTATGCAGGGTATAACCCGCAATCCTTTGGCGGACTCCGGGCTGCTGGGGCTCAACGCCGGAGCCGGTTTCGCCCTGTCCCTTTGCTTTGCTTTTTTTCCCGGCATGGGGTATATGCAGGTTATCTTTTTTTCCTTTTTAGGCGCGGCCCTGGGGGCGGCTTTGGTCAACGGCATCGCCTCTATGAGGCGGGGAGGAGCCACTCCCATGCGGCTGGTGCTGGCCGGTGCCGCCGTCAGCGCTCTTCTGATCGCCCTCAGTCAGGGCATTGCTCTGTATTTTGAGGTAGCTCAGGATATTATGTTTTGGACAGTGGGAGGGGTGGCCGGTTCCAACTGGGTCCAGATTAAGATCATGACACCATGGATCCTGGGCGCTCTGTTGGGGGCTATGATCCTTTCCCGTTCCATCTCCCTGCTCAGCCTTGGTGAAGAGGTGGCTAAAGGATTGGGTTTGAACACCCTGACCATCAGTTTGCTCTGCTCCCTGATCGTGGTCATCCTGGCTGGGGCTTCCGTTGCTGTGGTGGGTGCCGTGGGCTTTGTGGGGCTGATCATTCCCCATATTGTCCGTTATTTGGTGGGAGTGGATTATCGCTGGATCATCCCTTCTTCGGCGGTCATGGGGGCCTTGCTCATGGTGCTGGCGGATCTGGGGGCCCGGAGGCTTAACCCGCCCTTTGAGACTCCCGTCGGTGCCCTAATCGCCGTGGTCGGCGTTCCTTTCTTTCTCTATCTCGCACGCAGGCAAAAGAGGGCATTGTAATGAACACTCAACTTAACACTCAACTGAACATTCAACAACAAAAAAACGAACTGTACAAAAGGAAAGTAGCCCGGCGTCATCGGATGATCCTGGCCGGATGTGTGGCTCTGCTCCTTCTTTCCTTGCTGATCAGTATGAACTCGGGCTATGCCAAGCTGTCTCCTTTGGATACTCTGCGCACCCTGTTTGGGGGCGGTACGGCCAAGGAAAATCTGATTTTGTTCAGCTTCCGGCTGCCCCGGATCGTGATCTCCATGCTCATCGGCGGGGGGCTGGCTTTATCCGGCTGCATTATCCAGAGTATTGCCAGGAACGGACTGGCGGACCCCGGACTCCTGGGGATCAATGCCGGCGCGGGACTGATGGTCATTCTCTATGTCATGTTTTTTGGTGCCCAGTCTTTCCTGTCCATCTTCACTTTACCCTTTTTATCCTTAATAGGAGCGGGGGTTACAGCGGTTGTTGTCTATATCTTGGCCTTCAAAAAAGGGGAAGGAATCGCGCCCATGCGTCTGGTTCTGACCGGTGTGGCTGTCCAGGCGGGGATTTCGGCTCTTACCACCCTTCTGGTGGTTAAGCTGGACGACACCCAGTTCGATTTTGTCGCCACCTGGCAGGCGGGCAGTATCTGGGGATCCAACTGGAATTATGTGCTGGCCCTTTTGCCCTGGCTGCTCCTGCTTATTCCTTATGTCATGATGAAAAGCCGGGTGCTGGATGTGCTGAATCTGGGTGAAGATGAGGCCTGCGGTTTGGGGGTGGCAGTGGAACAGGAACGGCGCAAGCTCCTGGCAGCAGCCGTTGCTTTGGCGGCTTCCTCAGTGGCGGTCAGCGGCAGCATCAGTTTTGTGGGATTGATCGCTCCCCATTTAGCCCGGCGGCTGGTGGGGCCGAAGCATAGCGTTTTGCTTCCCGCCTGTGTTTTGGTGGGAGGGGTGCTGGTGGCGGTGGCGGATACCATCGCCAGGGTGATCGTCCAGCCCGCGGAAATTCCTACCGGCATCGTGGTGGCCGTGATCGGCGCACCCTATTTTCTCTACTTGCTGGCCAAAAGCAAAACAGCATGAAAGGAGCTGAAGTAGATGAACAGTATTGCCACAGAGTGTCTGGCCATCGCCTATGAGGATAAAATGGTGGTGGACAATCTGAATATGCAGATCCCCCAAGGAAAGATCACCACCATTATCGGAGCCAACGGCTGCGGAAAATCAACGGTTTTAAAGGCTGTGGGGCGCATCCTCAAGCCTAAGGGAGGCATGGTCTACCTGAACGGTGAGGATATCCGGCGCCTGTCCACCAAGGAAGTGGCCCAAAAGATGGCGATTCTGCCCCAGTCTCCCCAGGCTCCGGCCGGTTTGACGGTAGGTGAATTGGTGGCCTACGGGCGCTTTCCTCATCAGCGGGGCATGGGCAAGCTTAAGGCCGGGGATAAGAAGATCATCGCCTGGGCCCTGGAGGTAACCAAGCTGACGGAATTGGAAACGACAGCCGTGGATAATCTTTCCGGAGGCCAGCGCCAACGGGTTTGGATCGCCATGGCCCTGGCCCAGCAGACGGATCTGATCCTCCTCGACGAGCCCACCACCTATCTGGATCTCTCTTATCAGCTGGAGGTGCTGCAGCTGCTCTACCAGCTCAACCGGGAACAGGGCTGCACCATCGTTATGGTCCTCCACGATCTGAACCTGGCGGCCAGGTTTGCCGACTATATGGTGGCCATCCGGGGCGGGAGAATCATCCGTCACGGCACGCCGGAGGAAGTGATGACCGTGGAGGTATTGCGGGAAACCTTCCAGATTGAGGCGATGATTATTAAGGAATCCCGGACCGGGAGGCCTACTTGTGTTTTCTATGACCTGATCGATCAGCAAAAGCAGCAAAAGAAAGTATCCGGAGGAACTTTGACATGAAAAAAATTGCAATCTATGGCAAGGGCGGTATCGGCAAATCCACCACTGTATCCAATGTAGCGGCGGCCATGGCGGCCATGGGTCTGAAGGTACTGCAAATCGGTTGTGATCCGAAGGCTGATTCCACCCGTAATTTGACCGGCGGAGAAAATATCCCCACCGTTTTGGATACCCTGCGGGAGCAAAGCGACGCCACCCTTGAGGAGCTGGTGGTGGAAAGCAGCACCGGAGTATTGTGTGTGGAGGCGGGGGGACCTGTACCGGGAGTAGGCTGTGCCGGACGGGGGATCATCACGGCCTTTGAGAAGCTGGAGGAACTGGACGCTTATACGATCTACCGGCCTGATGTGGTTCTGTACGATGTCCTGGGCGATGTGGTCTGCGGCGGTTTTGCCATGCCCATCAGGGGCGGCTACGCTGATGAGGTGTGTATCGTCACTTCCGGTGAGATGATGTCCCTGTATGCGGCGACCAACATTTCCCACGCCGTCAAAAGCTTTGGCAAGCGGGGCTATGCTTCCCTGCGCGGGTTGATTCTCAATGCCAAAAACTTTGCGGGAGAGCAGGAACTGGTGGACAAGGCGGCGGCGGAGATTGGCGCGCCGGTTCTTTACCGTCTGCCCCGGGATCCGGCGGTGCAGCAGGCCGAAGCTCAGGGCAAAACCGTGGTGGAGGCTTTCCCGGATTCGGAGATGGCCGGGCATTATACGGCCCTGGCCAAACTCTTGCTGGAGGGGGATGCTAAAGCATGAAGGAGCTAAAGGAATTAAAAGAATTAAAAGAGTTAAAAGTGTTGAAAGATTTAAAGCATTTAAAGCGCCTGTCCTCAGTCAAATCCGGCACGGGGATTAAATTCCTGACCCCTGCCGTTTCACCCGGGTCCCACTGTCCGATGCGGATCGCCTCCGTGATTGTCAAGGATATTCAAGGCCTTTCCTCTTTGCTGGTGGGAACTCAGGAGTGTGCCACTCATTCCCGGCTCTTTAATCCCCATCCGGAGGGCAGGCAGGGAGAACTGCACTGGCTGTATACTCTCAGTGATCAAGAGGTGGTGTTCGGCTGCCGGGAAGGGGTGAGAGATGCCCTGAAAAAGATGGACCAGGCAGGGGCCAGAGCGATTCTGCTCATCGCCACCTGTATTCCGGAGTTAATCGGCGAGGATATGGAAGGAATCATTCAGGAAATTCAACCGGAACTGTCGGCACGGGTTACTTATGTGATGCTGGGTCAATTCAAGAACGTCAGCCATCCCCCTGGCTCCTGGAAAACCATGAAGGCTCTGGGGTTGCTGATGGAAAAGAAAGCCATGGATGCGAGGCGCATCAATGTCCTGGGCCGGGCACCGGAGGAGGACCATATTCCTGAGCCCTCACTGCTTCCTGAGCTGGTCAGGCAGGGCATTGCTCTGCGTTATCTGGCCCCGGGTGCCTCCCTGGAGGATCTGCAGAACGCAGGGGATGCAGCGCTTAATCTGGTGGTGTCTCCTTATACCCAGCCCCTTGCCGTACAAATGCAGGAGGAATTGGGAATTCCCTATGTCAGCCTCCATCATCGTTATGCAGTAAAGGATATCGACCAGGCCTATGAGGACATCGCCCAACGCTTCGGCTTATCCTGGGGGGATGCCTTTGCCGAAGAGCGCCGGCGGGCCCTGGCTCTGGAAAATCAGGCCCAACAAAGACTGGGCGGGCTGCGGTTTGTCTGCGCGCCCAGGGTCGATTTGCCCATTCCCCTGTCAGTTTACCTGGCCGGCCTCGGTATGGAACCCCTGCTGCTCCATTTGGAAGAGTATTACCCTGAGGATAAAGATCATGCCCGTGAACTCATCACCAGAGGGTATGATCCCCTGATCTGCCGGATGGTCAATGAGGAGGCGGAGCTGCCCATTCTGCAAAAACTGAATCCGGATCTATGCTTCGGCTATATGTCCTATACAGATATCAGGATTCCCTGTGTAGCCAATATGATGGATTATTACGGTCAGGTAGGTTATGAGCGGACGAGGGGGTTGTTAACAAGGATTTTAGGAGTAGCGGCTAAAGTGGATACAAAGGAAAATAAGGGGAATAAGGAGCAAGGAGGAATGGCTTATGGGACTGCATCGCTTTAAACCGGTACCTTCAGGGCGGATGGGCACGTTGTGGACCCTTGCCACGATAAAGGGTGCTGCTCTTGTGGAATTCGGCTGTATGGGACATATGCTTTACAGCGGTGTCACCCTGAAACGGGCCGGGGTTCACGACGGCTGCAAACTTTACTCCACCCATATCGACGAGGCAGATATTGCTCTGGGAGGAACAGGCCGGCTCAACCATACCCTCGATCATGTCTTAAAGCAGGATCGGCCCCGGGTGATTTTTCTGCTGCCCTCCGCTATTCCTGAGGTCATCGGGACGGATCTTCCGGCCCTCTGCGAGGAACTGCAGGGGGATTACCCCGATGTCCGCTTACTGCCTTTCGGTCACGGCGGCTTTGCGGTCAATCAGCATCGGGGCATCCAGGAAGCCCTGCTTCTCCTGGCCAAGACCTTGCCGGTAACCATCGAAAAAACAGAGCGGCCTACCTTTAATATCATCGGCTCCTGTGCCGATTTGTTCCGCTTCCAAGCTGATGCCGGGGAGATCCTCCGCCTGATGGAGGGAGCTTTCGGCATGAAGCCAGTTTGCGTGATGACTTCCCATACCTCTGTGGAAGAGATCGAGAGGATGGGGAGCGCCCATATCAACTTGGTCCTGCGCCGTGAGGGGGAACCTGCCGCCAGGCATCTGCAAAAGCGCTTTGGAACGCCTTATCTGCTTGGTCGTCCTTATGGCCTGGAGGGAACCCGCCTCTGGCTTGAGCAGATCGCCCAACTAGCCGGAATTCCAGCGGATGCCGCCTTTCTTAACCAAGAGCGGCAGCTTGCCCGCAGCCAGCTGGCCCCGGTGATCCCTCATTTCCGCTACATCACACGCTCCCATCCGGAGGAAGCGATGCTCTCCCTGGGCGGGCATGCCGATGTGGTCCAAGGGATTCTGGAATTTGGACGTAAGGAGCTTGCTCTTCCGAAAGGCACCTGCTGGTGCGATTGTTCCGAGATGGGAAGTGAAGAGATTCCTTATTTTGGGGAAGGCCAATGGTCCCAGGTGATCCGGGAGCATAAAAAAGGCCTGCTCATGGCCAGCGGTGAAGCTCTGGAATGGGCAGGGCGCAACGGTGACATGCAGATCGCCAATCCAGATACCAAATGGCGCCTGCACCCTTATGACCCGCCTTTGGTGGGATTTCGCGGCGCCGTTCATTTGGTCAACCTGTGGAGCAATGAGGATAGGGATGACCATTGATGAGGGAACAAACAATTCATCAGTTTTTAACTATGCACTAAAGAAGCAGCCCAATTTGCATAACAAGGAAACTTGCTGCAAATTGGGCTTAGTTGCTGCGATAGTTGTTTAAATCCATGATAATGAAAAAGTAAATTGTCTAGTGATCTGAATTCAATAAATGAGATATAAAAATCGAAGACAAAAACCAAATAACCCCACCTAATAACCAAATTAAATCCAGAGTTTTATATTTCATGTAGTTCAAAAACACTAAACTAATCCCAAAAGTAATTCCTCCTATCACACCATATATAAGAAAATTTGTTTTTTTCATTTATGGTCCTCACATCCTAGCTCTACAATAAAATTCTAAATCATCCCGATTTAGGTGATTTGTTTGATTAGCATAACAATTGCCATAAGTATACTGTTATTTGCCATTTGATACAAGAGTTGCAATCATTGTAAATTATTTGGTCAACTGTGGAGCAAAGGGGATAGAGACAACCACTGATGAGGGGAAAGGGCAGGCAAATAGGAAAAGGCTATTGGCCCAAAGGAAGCCATAGCCTCTTTCATAATCAATGAGATTTACCGTCTAGTTTTCTACCACTCCGGCCACGAGATTTTGCGCTGCCAGCTCGATGGCCCGTGGGCTGCCGCTCCATACTGACATATTCAGATAAATGATATGACCGTTCTTCACCGCTTTCAGATTGCTCCAAACGCTTTGCTGGGACCCCCATTGTGTGAATTGATCATAGGCTGCTTTGCTGTCGGCATGCAGTAAGATATAATCCGGGTCCATAACTGCGATGCCTTCCATGGTTGCTGATTGCCATGTTTCCGGATACTGATCAGGAGCCTTGAGCCCCAGGCCCCGTTCACTGCTGTAATAGGCTCCCAGCTCTTTGCTGCCCAGAAGCTCCATGGTCTTTTGCTCACTGGAGGTAATGCGGAGGCTGGCAAAGGTCTGATCACTGTATGAGGATAATTTCCCGCGGGAATCGGCAAGCAATTGATGGGTTTTTTCTTGATATTCCGCCGCCTCAGCTTCTTTGCCTATCACCTCGGCTGTGGCTTTCAGTCTGTCTTCCCAGGTTGCATAGCCCCCCAGATTCACTGTGGGTGCAATTTTCCGCAGTTCGTCATAGATATCGGCATTAAAGCTGATATTTCCGATAATCAGATCGGGGTCAAGCTCTAAAATCTTTTCTAGATTGGGTGCCGCCGAGGAGCCAATATCCACAATCCCTTTACCGCGGTAAGGCTCCAGGGTATCCCACATAGCTATTCTGCTTTCCGCGAAACCCGCGCCGATCAAGGGTGCATTCAGAGCCAGCATGTATTCCATATCCGAAAAATGGACGACAACAATTCTTGAAGGTGCCTTCTCCAGGGTAACCTCATGTCCCGCCGCGTCGATGATGGTTCTTGGCCAGGCCTGGTCTGCCACTCCATCCCCTGAACCCGCTTCCGGCGCACCGGCAACGCTATTTTCTGCGGGCGTCCCGGCGCAGCCCATCAGAACAACCAGCAACAAGGCGATTGAGACTGAGACCATCAGCCCCCTTAGTTTTTTCATACTTCATTCCTCCAATACCATTATAGTTAGCTGTTGCTAACTTTGTAAAGCAAGTATAGCAAACTCCCCATTGTATGGGAATGGAATAAAAACCCCACAAGCATGGAATTTTCCGAGCTTATCCTTTTTGAGAATGAAGGAGGGGGTGGGGGAGGGAAAAAATATGAATGAAAGGAGATTGACTAGCAAATGACGATCAACGTCAATAAACTTGTGGATTATTATGCAGGTGCGGCGATATCATTTTCGGATGGATTTTCGGAGATAGTCCCTTCCGGCAGCAGAGAGCGGGGATCGAGGACCTATCATAGTGCGGGAGGACTTTTGGTTCCCCTTAAAGGCAGTGCCTGCTTTACCCTCAACGGCATGCCTTATATATTGGAGCCCGGTATGATCATGCATGCCGGACCGGATATGTGCCTGGATAAAGAGGTTATTGGCAATAAGATATGGTGTTATGCGGTGGTCCATTATCAAATTCCGGAGCAGGAACACTGCTCATCCCCGTATTATCATGAACATTTTACTTTTTCTACGGGCCTCAATACCCGGATTATGGATATGACCCAGCAGCTTCTGGCCTGTGAAGCTGCCCGGAGCAGCCTGGCCGCTTTGCGAAGCAGGTCCCTTTTTCATCATCTCGTTGAAGAAATCCTGCTGTCGGCGAAACGGCAGTTATGCGATAATAAGAGTGAGCTGATTGAGGATGCCGTCGCTTATATCTATGAAAATTATTCGCAGCAGCTTTCCATCGCCAAACTTGCCGAGCAATATGGTTTAGGCAGCAAACAATTTACCCGGCTGTTTCAAATGCATACCGGCATAGCGCCGGCCAGGTTTCTGGCCGAGCTGCGCATCCAACGGGCCAAGGACCTGCTGCAAACCTGTTCTTCGGTGAAACAGGTGGCTGAATGCGTGGGTTTTTCCGATAATCTCTATTTCAGCAAAGCCTTTAAAAAGCAAACCGGAGTCTCCCCCTCGGAATTTCGTCAGCATCTTAAAAAAGTATGATATCAAATGATTATTGACCATTAACATAAAGTTGTTTAATTAATTTCAACAAAGTGAATAGCACATAAGCGTCTTTTAGCTTCAATCGAAACTGAAAGGCGTCTTTTTATCACCGGTTAAGCTGAAAAAGGTTCGTTTGCTGTCCTGATTTTAAGGGCATGTTAATAGGTGACAGCGGGAAAAGTCTGGGAAAAGTTTTTTTAGTATTTCAGGTTCAGCAAAGGTTCCCCGTTTATGATGTTCTTGTAGGCAAATGGCCTGCCAAAATTTTAACTAAAACGGAGGGACTCTTAATGAAAGCAAAGTTTTCAAGCATTTTGAACACAGGTAAGAAGAAAGCCGGGATCGTCGCTGTCTGCACAGCACTGACCCTGACTCTCGGAGCGACCACAGTCTTTGCGGCAAATACGGCGACTGGTGGAAAATTGGGTGATTTGTTCAGGTTGGATAACGGCAAAGCAAGTTATTCTACTGACGGAGGGCAGACCTGGAACGAGGGAACGCCGGCCGACAGCGCTTTTCATTACTCCTTAGATGAGGGAAAGACTTGGCAGGAGGGCCTTCCCCCGGCGGGCAGCGGTGAAAAATCTCTTGTTGTCCAGGGGGCTCTTCCTGCCGAAGGCGATCATAGTATTATGACCAGAAATAAAAACGGCGTGATAAGCTATTCCAGCGACGGCGGCCAAACATGGAGCACTACAGCACCCGACGGTTTCAGCACCACCGTCAACCCGGACGGAAGCATAAGCATGGGAAGATAAGGAAATAGATATCAAACGGCCAAGAGGCTGCCCGGCAGCCTCTTGGCCATAAAGACAGGAAAGAAGGGCGATTATGCGGATACTGATGATAGAAGATGAAAAATATATGGCAAGAGCCGTAGCGGAAGTTCTGAAGAAAAACCGCTATACAGTTGATTTGGTGCACAATGGGCAGTTTGGGCTGGATTGCGCTCTTTCCAATATCTATGACATCATTATCCTTGATATTATGCTTCCTGAACGGGACGGACTTTCCATCTTGAAGGAAGTGCGCAGAAACCGCATTGAAACCCCGGTTATTTTATTAACTGCAAGAGGACAGCTTGAGGATAAGGTGCGGGGCCTTGATTTAGGTGCGGACGACTATCTGGCAAAGCCTTTTCACACCGACGAACTGCTGGCCCGCCTGCGCGCCCTGGGCAGAAGACCTCCCGCCCTGCTTAATGAGGGGGCGCTCTCCTTTGCTGACCTGCAGCTTTTACCCCATGCTCTGATGCTGAAAAGCAACGGACAGGAAATCAAGCTTACCCTAAAGGAAGCTCAGTTGCTGGAGCTGCTGATCAATCATAAAAATATAATTGTGTCAAAGGACGCGATCATAGAGAAGATTTGGGGCCATGATACCGATGCCGCGGACAACCACGTGGAGGCGCATATTTCACTGCTCAGGAAAAAGCTGTCGGAAATTCACTCAGGGAGTATGATACGCACCATACGGGGCGCGGGCTATACCTTGCTTGCCGGGGAGGCAGGGAGGTAAATGTTTAAGAAACTGCGCAACAGGTTTCTCATACTCAACATGGTGATTACTTCCCTGGTTATGCTCGTGGCCTTTAGTGCGGTCTATCTGACGACAGCCAATAATATGCATACTGAAAACCAAAGAAAGCTGAACAGCATGTCGATGTCGCTGATGGTATCTTCGGAAAATGCTCCTGAACAGCCGGAATCGGGCCGGATGATCAACATGGTTTCAGCGGACTATTCACCTTCTTTTACCCTGATTGTGGATAAGGGCGGCAGCATCGTCAATATCGACACCATTATGGACCTGCCGGCAGAAACCTTTGCGGAGGCCGCCGCGGCTGCCTGGCAAAAGGGGGGGCAATCCACCGTCAGCCTGTCGGGACGGCTTTGGCTGTATGCCGTTACCCAGTTGAGCGTAACCGAGTTATATGAGGATGGACGTTCCGTTACCAAAACTTCTGATGATAATTATAAGATTTCGTTTTTGGATATTACGGATACCCAAAAGACTTTACGAGATTTATTGCTTACCTTTGTCTTGGTTGGCTTTGTTATGCTGGCCGTTATTTTTCTGATAAGCCTTTATTTTGCCAACCGCTCCATACAACCTATCGCTGCGGCCTGGGAAAAGCAACGGCAGTTTGTCGCCGATGCTTCCCATGAACTGAAAACGCCTCTTTCGATTATCACAGCAAATTATGATGCACTCCTGTCCAATCAGGACGAAACCATACGGAGCCAGCATGAATGGCTTGATTATATGAAAATCGGCACCGACAGAATGGCAAAGCTCATCAACGACATGTTAACCCTTGCCAGAATGGAGAACGCAGGCGTTGAGGTGTCCAGGGCGCCTTTTGATCTAAGCGATACCCTCAGCAGGGATATGGCGTCCATGGCAGCGGCGGCAGCCGAAAAGGGGCTTACGCTGTCCAAGGCGATTGAAGGGGGTATTGTCATAAACAGCGACCGGGAGATGATTCGCCGGGTATTGGCGATTTTATTGGAAAACGCTATCAAATACTCCGAGCCGGGCGGGGAAATCCTTGTATCCCTGGAGAAAAGCAGATATGGAGTGATTTGCTCAGTCAGGAACAGCGGCAAAGGCATAGCTCCAAAAGATTTACCGAGAATTTTTGACCGGTTTTATCGGGCCGATAAGTCGCGCACAGGAGAAAATGGAGGCTATGGACTGGGTTTGTCCATAGCCCAAACCATCATCCGCCGGCTTGGCGGCGATATTATGGCCCAAAGCGTAGAAAATGAAGGGACGGTTTTTACCTTCACCCTTGAAGAGGCCAGGTAGCGGCAGCAGTCCGGCGGGTTAAGCCGCACTATCACAACAGCCGGACTTGTGGCCGCCATGCCCCTCTTTAACGGAGACGGTGCAGGCGGAGCTGGCCAAGGAACCGATCGACCGCTGGGAGGATGTAGTGGAAGGGGTATCCGAGGGGAGCATTAAAAATTACCGTTTTTAAAATTAATTTATCTAGACGAGTCAGCTCAGAATTGCCGGATTTTAAACAGAAGGGCTGAACAGGCCTTGGTTGTTTTTTTCCTATCGATTTGGGCTAACCCTTCGAGGCTGATTTCCTGTGCTTCCACACAAACCGCATAAAGCACATCAAGAGCAATGCTCCCCATGATAAGCCTTCCGCAAGTGCAATAATGCTGTTTCCGTATGGTGCGGCCAAGGTATAAGTCAATATAATTCTTATTCCCAGTGCGACAATGCTTGCGATACTGGTAAACAATACATCCCCAACACCTTCGAGAAAGCTTCTTATTGCTATCGCAATGCCAAACACAAGATAGAACGGCGCAATGATATTAAAAAATGTTCTGCCAATAGCTGCTGATTCATCTGTTACACCAAATAGGGAAACCAAGGCCCCGCCGGTGGGAATTACTGCTGCCGTAAGAATAATGGCAACAGCTGCAATGATGCCCATACCAACAAAGACCCCTCTTTTTGCACGTTGATGGTTTCCGGCCCCTGTATTTTGGGCTACTACTGTGGAAATTCCGTAACCAAGGTTGATAATCGGCAGCATAATCACCCCGTCCACTCTGTATGCCGTTGTAATTGCGGCTACGGTTTGTGTCCCAAACCCATTCATGAGATTTTGTAACAGGAGATTGCCTACTGAATGAACGCTGGATTGCATTGCAGTCGGCAAACTTAAAGAAAGCCCTCTGCGTAGTATACTCCCATCCAGGCAATGCTTTTCTATACGAAATCTCATGATAGGATATTTTTTTGTAGAGTAGCAGACCATGAATACAGCCATTAATACCTGTGCGATGAGGGTCGAAACTGCTGCCCCTATCACACCATAATGGAGTATGACGACAAATAAAATATCAAGAAGGACATTGATCACAGAAGAAACCACAATCGCTAAAAATGATGTTTTGCTGTCTCCCATACCGCGCAGTACAGTAGAATACACATTGTAGACGACAAGGAAGGGCATGCCAAGTAAGATAATCCATAAGTAGCTGTTGGCAATCGAAAATATATCTTCAGGCGTTTGCAGAAGTTGGAGAAGTGGCTTCATAAATATAATGCCGCCAACCACCACAAACAAAAATACTCCGCTCAGCACGACTGTAAAAGAGGACAGAACTTTTTTCAGTTCTGAATGCTCTCCACTTCCGTATAGATGGCCGGACAATATAGAGATGCCCAATGAAAAGCCCGTAATCATCATAATTATGAGATTGGATATAGGAATGGTTGAGCCAATGGCCGCAAGCGAGAGCTCACCTTCGACATTACCAACCATAAAGGCATCCGACCAGTTATACAGTTGTTGCAGCAAGCCGCTAAGAAGCAGGGGAAGGCTGAACTTCACCAACACTTTAACAAGACTGCCTTGTGTCATATCCTTTGCCAATCAATCATCTCCTTAAAAACAAAAAAACCTGAACGGCATTCCTCATTTCCTGGCTGGAATGCATTCAGGTGTGCTCAGTTTTGCTGTTGGGCAATAGTTAAGGCACTCTATTCAAATATTCCACATCAGTATATCACATGAGCCCCAAAATGCAACATTAAGCCGTTATCTTACCGATGGAGTCAAGATAAACCGATAATTACATTCGTTATACTCAACAGGAAACACCTGCGGCAGAATTATACCGCAGGCGTATCCGCTGATGGTTTACTTTAGAGGCTGGGCTTTGGGCAGGGCCGCCACATCCGTGCTTTCGTTGCGCAGGACGTTGTTGTAGGGATAACGGGCGACTTTGGTCCGGATCTTCTTCTGACGGGTGCCGGGTTCGCCCCAGAGGACCAGGACCTCGGTGCCAAGCTCCGTATAAGCGGTATCCAGGCAGCAAATCGAAATCATGCGGTGGAAGTAGGCAGAATTCTGTCTCTTCCGCATCAAAAAGCTTCAGGAAGATGTGATTTAGTTTCTCTTATGAAAATTCCATTATCGTCATAACAAGGCAATCAAAAAGAGAAAGGAATAAAGTATATCAACAAAGACTGACCGACCTGTTGTCCAAGCTTGGACTTCATTGCGGATGCAGTCATATTTTTGACCGTTTCAGTGAACTGAGATATTATTATATCCAAAGCAAAGCAGCACTCTATGAGGGGGAAAAGGGTAGCCCGGAAAATATTCTCTGGAATTTCGGCGATTACTATTTTGCTGATCTGATCGGCGCACTGGACAATTCGACCAGTCTGAAAAGCCTGTGCCATCCCAATATACTGCGCGTTCACGAGCATGATAACATATATGGCACGGACTTCGTCCGCTGCCTGCGCACCTATATTTTCAACGGCTGCAATATTGCCCAGACCGGCAAAGAGCTGTTTATGCACCGCAATACCCATGCTTACCGGCTGGAGAAGATCGCTGAAACCATCGCTATGGATGTCCAGCAATTGCCGGAAAATCAAAGAATGCAGCTGTGGTTTTCCTGCCGGATCAGCTGTGTTTTGTAAGGCGTCGGAGGCAGTTAAGAAAAATGGGCTTGTTGTTCAGTGTTGCAACTGGAATGACCTGTGTTAAACTATAGGCAAAAGCGTGTAACTTTACTCTAACTCGTGTCTCCCGCTTCCCGGGGAGATAGAGGGTTCATGAAGGTGTGGATGAAGATTATGGTGAATATAGACAGTGAAAAATGCATTGGCTGTGGGTTATGTGTCAGAGATTGCTTTCCCGGCAAAATTGTTATAGTTGAGGGCAAAGCGCAGATTAAGAATAAGCAGTGTATGCAATGTGGACATTGTATTGCCATATGCCCTCAGGATGCCGTATCCATGATTGAATATAACATGGCAGAGGTAAAAGCTTATGATCGAAGGGAATTTTCTGTTGATGCAGATATCCTTCTGAATTTTATTAAGTACAGAAGGTCGTGCAGACAATTTATAGATAAAGAAGTAGAAGAGGAGAAAATTTCCAAAATTATCGAAGCCGGCAGATATACTCAAACCGGCAGCAATCTGCAGGATGTGTCTTATATTGTGGTAAGGGAAGGACTGCAGGAATTGACAGCCTTAGCAATAGAAAGTCTGAAAGAAACAGGCGAGGCGCTCCTGGCCAATCCAGCTCCCCAAACGCTGGGTTTAAAAAGATACGCGGAACTGTGGCTAAAAATGTATGAGGGCTTTCAGGCCAATCCGCAGGAAAACGATAGGCTCTTCTTTAATGCCCCAGCGGTAATCATCGTTACAGCGAATTCTGAGGTGAATGGGGTCTTAGCATCCTCAAATATGGAGCTTATGACCAATGCTTTGGGGCTTGGTACCGTATTTTCCGGATTCTTTATCAGGGCTGCTCAGGATAACCAAAGGATTCTCGATTTTCTCGGGATAAAAGAGGGCAAGAAGATTGTAACCTGTATGGTCATCGGCTATCCGGCTGTGAGATATTTCAGAACGGTGCCCAGGAAAGAAGCGGATATAAGCTGGAAATAAGGTCACCAATCGGGTTCAGGCAGCAGTGCTGTCGTTTGGGTGCAATTCGCACTAAGGATGCCATGAAGAAAATGGGAGAAACGATATGGAGTTTCCTGAGAAAAAAGCAATAATACTGAACGCTCTGATTGAACGCCATGGTTTGCAGCATATTGTCAATGTCGCTTCAGAGGTCATGGGCAATCCGGTCTTCGTTTACGATATAAGCTGGAAGATTCTTGCCAGAAGCAATTCCAGAGCGGAAGATGAAGAGACATGGGCTGTATTGTTCCCTGATGGCCATTTGGTATTTGATGACCTGATGAAAGTTGAGAAGGCTGGAAATATATGCGCAATTATTGAATGATGACAAACCTGTTTTTGGCTCATTTGATTTTTTTCCACAACGCTTTCTTGGCTGTAGAATACGGGATAAGGACAGCGTTATTGGTTTTGTTATCATGGTTGAAAACAATCCGGCTCAGGATGATGATCCCGAGTTATTAGTCATCCTCTGCAAGTCTGTTTTGTTTGAGATGCTTTATCGCGGCAGAACAGCCATGCAAAGAATTCCCTATTTCGGCCTATTCAAAGACATCATAGAACTAAATGCTACGAAAAAAGAATTAAAAGAGCGGATATCGAGCCTGCGGGTGGCCATGATTTTGTAGGAAAAGAAGCGCTCAAGGCGGAGCTGGATGGACATCATAACACCATGGTCCACCTTATCTGGGATAAGGTGGATGTGCTGAAGGTCATTGCCACGGCATTTGAGGCCGGAAACAGCTGTGATATCATGGATATGGTGGGCGACTACGACTATGTCCGCAACAATGGTGGTATGCACATTGATGCTGTATATGACGGCGATAGAATGATTGGAGCTTCCTCCGGACGCATGCTCTCCGCTAAAACACGGGAAATGCTTTCTCTGTGCACCATCGATCAGGATTATGCTGTGGAAGGCAAAGTGGTTGAGGTTCTCTGGGGCAACCCCGGAACAAGACAGATGAGAATTAAGGCTAAGGTAATGCTGTTGCCCTATATCAAGGAGGACAGAAACGAGAACTTCGATGTGGAAAGGATTCCTCGTCCTGTTTTTAAGAAGTAATCTGTAAATAAAAGCATGTTTAGAGGAAAGGTCGCTCTTTTAAATAAAAGGGCGGCCTTTCCTGCTGAATAACTGTTTAAAGAGCCGGCTGATGCGGGTAAACGCCAGGTTGCCTCAAAGCAAGGAAGCTGCGCACATCATCAACGAACTGATAGTAGAAGAACAGTTATTTTTTGCATCAGTTTTGTGTCAGTTTTGTGATAGAATAAAGTATACAAGAGAGTAATTATACACAGGGAGAGATTCATATGGTGCCAAGGCCAAAGGAAGTTAAAGCTTTGGAAAACTACTGCCTGCAAGTGTTTTTTGAAAACGGTGAAACAAAGATCTATGATATGCCGGCATTGCTTGAAATGCCTTTTTACAGCAAGTTGAAGAATTAAAGCTTGTTTAACACCATCAAGGAAAAGGATATAACTTTGGAGTGGGCTACAGGTCAGGATATATGCCCGCAAAAGATAGCCTTCCATTGGTCAATTGCCGTTGGTAGGTTGTGAGGTGAACTGATGAGGTTAATGGCTCCATGACGATGGAAAGAATGCCACTTACGCAGTCTGATAAGGGTAGTAGATGTGATATATTTTACGAAGAAAAAATAAAAATGGAGGGGGAATTTGTTATGTCCATGCGCAAAATAATTACGGGTTCACTACTCATACTCGCATTTGTTTTTACGTTTTGTTTCCCCGCGGTAACCATGGCGGACACGTCGCCGACCGTAATAAGATTGGCTGGTTACGATCGGTACGAAACGGCAGCCGAAATTGCCAAATCTGGCTGGACAAAATCGGACTATGCTGTACTGGCTTATGGGGAAAACTATCCAGATGCCTTGGCGGCTGTCCCCTTAGCATACAAGTATGATGCACCGATTTTATTAACAAAATCAAATAGTATGCCGGAAGTGACAAAGCGGGTCATAAGCGGTTTACAGGTGAAAAATGTAATCATCATAGGCGGAACAGGTGTAATCTATGCGTCGGTTGAAGAGGAATTAGAAGCAATGGGTATCGATGTTAACCGCGTTTTTGGCTGTGATAGATATGAGACAGCCGTGGAGGTTGCCAAACAAATTACTGCTGCCCAAGATTCTCTGGAATTGTTTGTGGTAACAGGAGAGGACTATCCCGACGCTTTATCTGTGGGTTCGATTGCTGGGTTTAAACAAATGCCGATTATCATGGTGCCAAGTGACGGAGTTCCGGATTCGGTAAAGAATTATGTTTCTAGTGCAAATGTGAATAAAAGCTATGTTATAGGTTATTCGGATGTCGTTAGCGATTTGGTGTACAATGAATTTCCCAAAGCAGAGCGAATCTTGGGAGTGGATAAATATTCTAGAAATATAGCCGTAAATCAAAGATTTGAGAATGAATTTAAATCAGAAAAGATATGTCTGGCTACAGGAGAAGTATTTGCCGATGCTTTATCCGGCGGAGCGTATGCGGCCAAGATTGGGGAGCCGGTCATTCTGGTAAATAATGATCCTCCAGATAATACAAAGAGCTATTACCAACAAAGAGCGGCTAAGGCAAATAAAGTTAATGTATTTGGCGGAACAGGGATTGTACCGGAGCGTGTGATAGAAAATTTAAACCAGGGAAGTACTGTTTGGAGCGATAGTGTTTATCCAACAGGTGTAAGTTTAAACAAAAGTATACTAAACATACCGGCTGGGGGAAGCGAAACGCTGACGGCTCTATTGGAAACCTCTGACGCATCTGGTAACCCGGTATATGGAAATAGCGGTAACGTAACGTGGTCTTCGAGTAATCCAGCGGTAGCGACAGTAAGCGACTCAGGAAAGGTTGCAGGCTTAAAAGAGGGGACAACAGTTATTACGGTAACAGTTAAGAACGGGGGAAAGACGGCTAGCTGTAATGTAGGGGTATACAATAATGCATCGTTCGGCAATAACTTAGATTTTGATAAGTTTGAATTAACAATAAGCGATTTGAAAATTGGCGCGACCGAAGCCACCTTTAAGTTTCAGCTTCTTAAAAATGGTGAGGATATTACTGAGCTTGTCACTCTGAGAGCAGATGCGTTTGCTCCTAAAAGAGAAGTGAAGGATGAGATACTACCGGTAACCTTAGATAGTTTAGAAGAGACTTTAAAAGAACGAGCAACAATGCAGGGGAAACTGCCGGTAACCTTAAACTATTCGGAAAAAAAAGGAACGATAAAATTTGAGGACCCTTCTGATGGAGAGAGGTTACGGTGGATTTATTTATATTATGAGTATAACGAGAATGGGCCATGGAAAGGGCTGCTCGGTACGTCCTATGACTGTTGGAAAGACGGCAAGCAAATATTAAGTGACTAGAGCGTGTCAGGCTCGTCTGTTCCAGGTGTTAAAAACGAAGTCTCCCATGATATAATTATGAACGATTTACAAGTAGGCGCGGCAGAAACTACCTTCAAATTTCTGGTATTTGAGGATGGCAAAGATATTAAAAAACAATTTCAGCAGATAGGATATTCGCATATATGCATTTAGGACAGGAGGTAATTTATATCCATTAGAAGGAAAAGGTAAGATAATCCATAATGATCCTTCTGACGCTGAGAAACCAAATATAATTACTCTGACAGCCAGTACCAGTGCATATGATCAAATTAAGTTTAATTATTAAACCGAATCTTTTGAAGGTATAGTTGCTTTGGCTATACCTTCAAGGCACCGACAAGAAAATAATGAACGCAAATTTGCGCTCGTTATCGGTTTAGTCGATAATAGCAACAATCAATGAAAATATTCCTGAATCAATAAAGACACTTCCAACCTAAACCTAGGGAGTGTCTTTCGGCGTACCATCGTTAATGTGCGGGATATTCATAAGGCCAAGCAAGACATGGAAGAGCTGCTGGGCTTAGAGTTCTACGGTCCTCTCGACGATTCCGGGCCGGGTCTTGCCGTGGCGCTGCCCCGGCGTGGGGAGCCTGAACTGGTGGCGCCGACGCGCAGCAATGACGCCATTGGTGCGACCCGGCTTCTGGAGCGCAAGGGCGAAGGGATCACCGGCATCGCCTTCCGGGTGGACGATATTGAGGAGGCTGAGCGCCATTTTGTTGAACGGGGGCTGAAACCGGATGTAAGGATCAACCATAGCGGCATGAAGGAAATCCTCTTCCTGGCCCAGGAGGCTACACACGGCATCGAGATAGCCATCATCGTGCCCCCCTAAAGCGTAGCCCAAGGGTAGCTGCTTTATGGCATTATTCCGGGTTAGTTGTTTTAACGGATAAATTCGTTCTAATGGCAGGGGGGTATTCCTGCAGTGTCGCAACCATGTTGGTCGCAATTTCCAAGGCCTTTTTCCGGTTGACTTCCTTTCGCGCCGTGTCTATCCTGCTCTGGGCAACGAGTGTTTTCAGCATCTCACTATAGGCGCTGATCATGTTGTCGCGGTGCAGGGCAAATTGCTCGTCATACTTCATGCTTTCGGTGTAGGTTTCGGCGGTTGGCTGCACGGTTTTGGGCTGTATTTTTCTCACCTTTGGAGTTACCTTGACGACCGGGACCAGTTCCGTGCTCTGCTTTTTTTCCTGAACAGCCGCCTGCAGTTCTCGTTTGCTCATGTTTTCAACATCATGGCAGGCCAAAAATTCTTCCCGCTCCTCCGCCGGAATTCCCAGGAGGATAACCGCCTGGGAGAAATTAAGATTCGAATCTGGATTCGAATCTGGCAAGCTCACGCCGGGTGAGGCGGATTTAGACCCGAATTCCCGATAGATCCGCATCAGGTGATTGGCTGTCCGCTGGGAATAACTGACCTCTTCCTTCAGCCATTCCCCCCATTCCCCATAGGGGAGCATTGCCTTGGCTTCCGTCAGGCAGCGCCCGATTTGGACACAGCTTTGGAGCATGATTTTGTCGGTCCGGCTTTTAATTAAGTTAATTTCAGACGCAATTTGTGTTGGCGTCCGGGCAGATAATTCAACATCCATTTTGGTTACACTCCCTTTAACCGGAAATATTCTGCAGAGTATACAACAGAATATTCCAGTCCCTGGGCGAGTGTGAGGGCTTCACCTTAGCGGATCTTTCGCTTAACCTTGTGGCCATCGTTTTTAATATGGATATGGAAAAAATGGAACCCGGAATGGCCTCTTTGCTCGAGAAAGTAAGCAGGCCGGCATGAAGCCCAGCGAAGCAATGGTACGCTTTTTTATCACCGGTACAGCCGAAAAATGTACTGTGGAGGAATTTCCTTTGCAGAGGAAGAAAAACGAAAAGAACAATATCATCATAGGTTGTTTATGTACCGGATGGGACATTGATTTTACGGGAGACTGATTAGAATATAGATAATAGATCGTGTAATCTATAATTGCTTAATCAATAGCAGGGTCATGAGATTTTGAAACCATCCTCTTCTGAGTAGATATCTCTGTAAAGGAGGTGAGTTGAATGTTTGACAATAATGATTCTCCCTGGATTAAGGGAGATCAAAAAAGGTTTGAGAACATTTTGAAGTTTCATGGAATCTGCAAAACCAAGGTTTACAGTGCATCGGAAACGATTTATATTCAGGACGATCCCGGAGATACCTTTTTCTATGTTAAAAGCGGTAGGGTAAAAGTATATATTTTAAAGGGAGACGGGAGTGAAAAGACCCTTTCGATTCATGAACAGGGAGGCTTTTTTGGAGAAACTTCTGCCATAGACTTATTCCCCAGACCATGCTGTGCAAGTGCGATGATTAGTTCAGAGATTATTGCTTTAACACAAGAAGAATTGAAAAAACTGCTGAAATTCGATGCGGATTTGTATTTTATAATTTTGCAGTCACTGACAAGAAAAATACGCATGCTTTCTTTTCAAATTCAGGAGATGGCTTTTTTGGAGGCGGAGCAAAGAATCATTCATATGTTGTTGAGACTGACAGCAGATTTTGGAACAACAACCCAGGATGGGATCAGCTTATCCATTAAATTTTCTGATCAAGAGCTTGCCGGTTTAGTAGGAGCTTGTAGAACAACCGTTACCAAAACACTTAATTCCTTAAAGAAACAGGGGTTTATTGATAAACAATATCGCAATATTATCATCAAAAACCAGATCGGTTTACTGGAATATTTATATGGTCACAAAGCAAACGAAAAAGCTTTGAATTTGAGTGATTGCATTTAATATAGCAATGCTTAAACTGCCTTTTTGATGCTTTTCTAGCCTACTTATTATAAAAGAAACTATCGGACTAACAATTCGAAGTTTCTTTTTTTTATTTTATCTGGATTGATGTTTAATATTTTAAGATCAATTTTTTTTGAATTGTGGTGTGGGCAACAGATGTCTTGATTGACTTATAAGAAGATTTAGATAAACCTTTGAAAAGAATAAAAGGGAGTGAATGCTTAAGGATCATCCCATCATCAAAAAAACTATTAAACTATTTTATTAAAAAAACTGTGAGGTGGTAGGTTTTGAAAGTAGCCATTATTGGTGCCGGCGCCATGGGGAGCCTGTTTGGCGGCTCCCTGGCCGGCGTCGTCGACGAAGTGTGTCTTTACAGCACAAACAAAGCTTATGTGGAGGCTGTAAACAAAAACGGTTTGATTATGACCCAAGGAGATAATAAATGGGTTGTGAAAGCCCGGGCCACCAGTAATCCTGCAGAGATTGGCGAAGCTGACGTTGCAATCATCTATGTTAAATATACCGGCACCCGTCAGGCGGTTCAGGATGCCATGGTCAGCTGTGTCACCCTAAACACCATGGTCGTGACTCTGCAGAATGGCATCGGCAATGTGGACATTATCAAAGAATATATTCCCGAAGACCAGATCGTATATGGTTTAAGCACCTTGACAAGCGATGTGAAAGCTCCCGGTCATATCGAAATGACCACCTTAAGCAAAGTGGGAACTTCGATGTGGCCTCTGAACGGCGTTGTGACCCCGAAATTGGAAAAATTAGTGGACTTGATGAATCAAGTGAACCTGAATGCGGACATCGCACCGGATGTCAATGAACGCATTTGGCGCAAGCTGATGGTAAACGCCTGCGAAAACACCCTTTGCGCCATACTGAAGGTCAATGTCACAGACCTGATGATCAATACGCCGGAATCTTATGAGATTGCCAGGCAGATCATTTTTGAAGTATCAGATGTGGCGCGGGCCAAGGGGATGAACATCAGCAGGGAAGAAGCCTTAAAGCATGTGATGAAAGTGACTTACGCCGTGCCCGGGCATGTCCCTTCCATGGTCTTTGATATTTTAAATAAGAAAAAGACCGAGATTGGCTGCATTAACGAAGCCATTGCCAATGAAGGGAAAAAGCTGGGGGTTCCTACCCCGGCGGTTGAGACCATTGCCCGCCTGATCCGTGCTTTAGAAGCCAATTATGACCGGACAATCAAACATCATCGATAATGAAATATCCGATATCCCAACGATTTGAAGTGGAGGATAGAAAGATGCGAAAAATAAACGTAAATAAGGTTATTGATGAGGCTAAGTTCAACCGTTATTTTCTGATTATATTCGTTCTGCTGCTGCTTGCTTTGATATTTGACGGGTATGACATGGGGATTTACGGCGTTACCCTTCCGTCGGTCATGAAGGAATTAAACCTTAATGCCACCCAGACCGGTCTTTTGGCCAGTGCGGGCATGTTCGGCATGATGTTTGGCGCCTTGCTTTTCGGGATGCTGTCCGATGTGATCGGCCGCAAAAAAACCATTATCATCGGCATTTTTGTGTATTCTGTCTTTAACGGTATAGTTGCATTTATCCACAGTGCCTCCATCTTTGCAGTCGTGCGCTTTATCGCCGGGATGGGGATGGGCGCTTTGACTCCGGTGGTCATAAGCCTGCTGTCTGAGTACACGCCCAGGTCCAGAAGAACCCTGCTTCTGACCATGGTCATGGTAGGGATACCCCTCGGCCAGCTGGTTGCTTCACTGGCAGGCGTTGCCTTTCTGGAATCCATCGGCTGGCGTGTTCTGTATCTGGCTACTTTAATCGCCTTGATTATGATTGCTTTTGTTGTTTGGAATGTCCCGGAATCTATGAAATTTTATGTTCCCAGAGGAGAAACAAAAACCATTAAGAAAGTACTGGCTAAAGCCAACCCGGACTTTGAGCAGACTGAGGAAGATGTATACGAATTAAGCATTGTCAACCAGCAAAAGGCTTCCCTGGGGAGCTTGTTCAAATCCGGTTATGCCAAAAACACCATTTATATCTGGATCGCCTTTTTCTGCAACCTGTATCTCTTCTTCGGAATCTCCACCTGGCTTCCGAAACTGATGACCATGCTGGGCTATCCTTTGAAATCCAGCGTGATGTTCCTGGCCATCTTCCTTCTGGGGGGAGTCCTCACCACCCCTTTTGTGGGCATGCTGGGCGATAAATACGGCTACAAAAAGGTCATGCCGGTTCTCTATGCCATGTCGGCGGTTTTGGTCAGCCTCCTGAGCTTTCAGATGAGCACGTTTATCTTTTATACACTGCTGTTTCTGGCCGGATGCGCTGTTACTTTGGTTCAAAGCATGACTCTGGCAGCAGCTCCGGACTTTTATCCCATAGCTTTCCGCGGCACGGCCATGGGGTGGGGCTCCGCAGTCTCCCGGTTGGGAAGCGCCGTTGCCCCGACCGTTGTCGGTGTATTGCTTACGGCCAATCTTCCTGTAAGGGGCGTTTTCCTGACTTTCATTATTCCCGCCGTGATTGCTTGCATCGCAATCCTGCTTACGAAAAAGGATCCTGATCTTGTGGGCTGAATCTTGCCTTTCCCTGGTTTTCTGAAATATATTTTGGGGAATGTTCTATCCGGGACGGAGAAGCAGGCCATAATCAAGGACAATAAAAACGGATGAAGGAGCAAATCATTCCATTCATCCGCCGGCAACAAAATAACCTCAGTTCTAAAAAATCAAAGGAGGAAACACCATGGCAGAAGTATTTCATGAAAGGCTGAAATCACCCATTCCCACCAGGGAATTGGCAAGACGCTCGCGTGAACTGCAGGCAGTCATGAAAAAAGAAAACATTGACTGCATCCTGGCGCAGAACATCACTCAATACATGGGGGGCTGCAATCGCTGGCTGACGGACACAACGGCAGAAAATCATTACCCCCAGTCCTCATTTTTGACCAAGGACGGAGACATCGGCTATATTGCCTGCAGCGGCCCGCCCCTGGATCTCTATCCCCCTTCCCACCTATTGCGGATCGGAAAACCCTGGGCCGCGGCACCCTACTTTTCCGTATTCAATTTTACCTGGGATTGGGAAGGCAGACTATTCGTCAAATGGGTCCAGGAGAACAATGTCCAAAAAGTCGGAATCGCCGGTATGGAAATGATTATGTGGAACTACTACAACTACATTGCCGAAAAGCTGCCCGGCGTGGAAATCGTGGATGCTTCCTCCCTTTTTGATGAAATCCGCGCCGTCAAGAGCGAAGATGAAATCAAGTTTCTGGAAAAATCCGCAGCCCTTCAGGATAAAGTCATGGGCTATCTGCCTGCCCTGATCCAGCCGGGCGTACGGGAATACGAAGTCAGAGCGAAAATCATGCAGCTGGTTACCGACCATGGTGGGGAAGAAATGATCGTCATCATGGGCAGCGCACCCAGAGGGGAAAAATTCAGCTTGCTGCCCAGCTTCTTTCAGAACAGGGAACTCCAGACGGGAGACGAGCTCTATGTCAAACTGCAATGCAGTGGACCGGGGGGATTGTTTACCACCGTGGGCAGGATGTTCTCCATCGGCTGCGAGCCTTCCGGCGCCCTGGAACAGGGCTGGAGAGAAGCCGCTGCCGCCCAGGAAAAACTGGCGGGCCTGCTCCAGGTCGGTGCGGATCCCCAGGTGATCTTCGGTCAATACAACGCTTACCTGGAAAGCAAAGGATATAATCAGGAGACCGGCCTGTTTGTTTACGGCCAGGGCTATGACCATATTGAAAGACCCAGCATTCAGCCTGGTGAAACCATGAAGCTGGCTAAAGATATGTGCCTGGCAGCCAATACCAGCCTCATATCCGCTGAAAGAACCGTCTATTGTGCCGACAGCTTCATTCTCAAGCCAAGCGGACCGCAGAAACTGCACCGGACACCATTAACAATCTTCCGGACTTAAAAGCAGGAAAGGAGTGAACACAATGAGTGCAGCTGAAAGAATCAGGAGGCCCATATCCGACCGGGAACTCAGAAGAAGATGGGGCGCAACGAAGGAGCTGTTGAAAAAATATGATCTGGACAGTGCCTTTACTCAAGGCAACAACATGCACCTGGGAGGATATGTCCGTTGGCTGACCGATGTACCAGCCGAATATAATTATCACATGACGGTTTTATTCCCGGCAGATGAGGAAATGACCCTGGTCAGAACCAGCGGCTCCCCAATTCCTCAATGGGCTTTGAGAGGAGTCAAAGAAGTACTCTATGCCCCATTTTGCCCCACCCTGAATTATACGGCTGACCTGGAAGCGGGCCTGGTCATCGACTATCTGCGCAAGAGAAACCCCAAAAGAGTGGGCTGGATCGGCAAAGCTTCCATCAATGCAGGACTGATGGGAAAAGTACTGGCAGCATTCCCGCATATCGAATTCGTCGACATCACCGATGAATTCGATATGATCAAAGGGCTGAAGAGCGCTGAAGAAATGGAACTGGTCCGGGAAACGGCCAGAATACATGATGCGGTATGGGCAGCGCTGCCTGCCATTGTCAAACCCGGCATGATGGAGTATCAGATCAGAGCGGAGGTCATGCAGCTTCTGATGAACCTGGGAAGCGAAGAACACCTGCTCTTCATGGCCACGGCGCAGCCGTACAAACCTTGCGGCATGTCTACCTTCCAATATGCCAACAGAAGAGTTCAGGAAGGAGACTATGGTGTGCTCCTGGTGGAAGTATCCGGCCCCGGAGGCTACTACTGCGAATCCGCCAGAAACTTCTGCTTCGGGGAGCCTTATCAGGAATTGCAGGAAGCCTGGGACGTAGCGGTACAGGCTCAGCAATTGACTGCGGACCTTTTGACTCCCGGCAGGCCGGCTAAGGAAATCGTCGCCAAATACAATCAGTTTGTCGCCGAAAGAGGCTACAGTCAGGAAGGGCGCCTGTACGGACATTCCCAGGGCTATGACCTGGTTGAGCGTCCTGCCTTTATGGCAGCCCATGAATTTGGCGAAGAAACCATGGAAATCAGGACCGGAATGAATATCTCCCTGCACCCTTATTTTATTGATCAAGTGCAAACCGTATATATCAACGACAATTATTATGTGACGGAACACGGTGCAGAGAAAATTCATAAAACAGCTCCCAAGATCATTATTCTCTAAACTATCAGTATGAATTGAGTCTTCCTTTGCCGGAGGACTCAATTTTAATGGGGCCAGGAGGTGTTAGCTATTTATACAAAATACTATAACCTCGATGATAATACGAGAGATATTTTAAAGCATTTAGGGACTCCTCTTGAGTATGGGCCTGGGGAAATGATTTATTACCAGGATGAGCCGGCTTCGGGGCTTGTGTATTTGGATGAAGGAAAGATAAAGAACTTTTTTCTTTATTCGGATGGGACGGAAAAAACCCTGTGCATTCTTGAAGCCCCCAGTATTACCGGAGAAACGGCAGTGATCGACGGCGGTACAAGTATTTGCAGCGCGGTGGCCGTGACACAAGTAAAAATTGTGTTTATTCCGAGAGAAAAAGCCCAGGAATTGCTTGCTTCCAAACCTGAGCTGATGATGCTGATCTTAAAGTATATGGCCTTAAAAATAAGAAGCATGCAGGTGCAGGCCCAGGAAATCGTTTCGAATATCCCGCAGAGACTGGCTTATCTGCTTCTGAATTATAAGAAGTACGGCATATTTGTGCACAATGCGCAGGACCCGAGACTGTTCATCAAGCATGATGAACTGGCCGGCTTCATCGGCACGACAAGGCCCAAGGTCACTGAGCACCTAAACAATTTTTCAAGAAAAGGCCTGATTGACAAGGGCAGAGGCTATATTGTCATCAAAGATCTTGAGGGGCTCAGAAAGATCTCCAGGCATTGATAACAAGGAAACAATGGCAGTCCATAAGCCGGGACAGAGAAAAGGTGGAGAGACCCTTTGAAACGGTGAGCATATATAATATCTTAACCGGCAGCTGCCGGAATTGCGAAAGTACGGCCACAAGAGGGCTCGTAAGATTCGAAACCGGTTTCGAATCTTACGAGCCCTCTTGTGGTTTACCTCCGACCCACCTGTTGTGATTCGCTGAAAGGCCATATATCGACCAGCAGCCTTCGGTCCGTGGGACAATTCTTAAATAATCTTAAATCTGCTCCTTAAGGATTGAGACAAAAGCCAAAGAAAACTATAATCTTTTATAGAGTTAGGTGAAGCTAACCACTAAAAGATGGAAAGGTAGATCGAAGTTTTATGAAGAAACAATGGATCAAAACCAAACTGACAGCAGGGCTGATGGTTATTTCGCTTCTTGCCGCAGGTTGCTCTGCACAAACACCGGCGGACTCAGCCCAATCTTCCGGCAACCCTTCAGCTGCAAAAGACGAAGTCATCGTCGCCGTGGGCGGGGAGAAGGAATCGGGCTATGACCCTTGCACCGGATGGGGCAGCCACGGTACTCCGCTTTTTCAAAGTAAGCTGCTGGATACGGATACCAATAACCAGTTGAAAAATGACCTTGCCACCGGCTATGAAGTCAGCGAGGACGGCCTTACCTGGACTTTCACTGTTCGAGATGATGTCATTTGCCACGACGGTGAAAAGCTCACCGCCAAGGATGTGGCCTTTACTTACAACAAAACCAAGGAAAACGGCATTTCCACCATTGATCTGACCCTGCTGGACAAGGCCGAGGCCATTGATGATACGACGGTCATGTTCCATATGAAATCCCCTATGTCCACCTTTATCTATCAGACGGCCGCCCTGGGAATTGTACCGGAGCATGCTTACAGCGATCCGGCCGCTTATGCCCAGGCGCCCATCGGTTCCGGTCCTTATAAATTCGTACAGTGGGATAAAGGGCAGCAGCTGATTGTGGAGGCTCATGAGCAATATTACGGCGGGAAGCCCTCCTTCAAACGTCTTGTGCTCCTGTTCCTCAGTGACGATGCGGCCTATGCGGCATTGCAGGCCGGACAAGTCGATGTAGCGAAAATCTCAGAAAATCTGGCGGTCAAGGGAATGCCCGGCTACAATCTGGTCGACTGCAAAACCAATGATTTCCGTACAGTTGCTTTGCCTGTGCAAAAGCCTGGTGAAACCAGCAAAGAAGGGTACCCCATCGGCAATGAAGTGACCAGTGATCCCGCCATCCGCAAGGCGTTGGCCAACGGAATCAACCGTCAGAAGATTATCGATACGGTGCTCAACGGTTATGGAGACGTCGCCTATACCATTGCTCAGGGCCTGCCCTGGGATAACAAAGAGGTTATCCTCACCGACGGCAATGTGGAAGCTGCCAAGCAGATTCTGGAAAACGCCGGCTGGGTGGATACGGACGGCGATGGGATCCGCGAAAAGAATGGCTTGAAAGCGGAGTTCAGTTTGATCTATGCCTCGGACGATTCGACCCGCCAATCGATTTCCATGGCTTTCAAAGAGCAGGCCAAGGCCTTTGGCATTAATGTGATTACCGAAGGGCTTTCCTCCGCCGACCGTAACCCCCGCAAGCATAAGGACGCCTTTATGCTGGGGGGCGGCGATTATAACCCCACTCCTGTATACAATGCACTTTATGGCGCTTATGCGGCCAAAGGCGGCTGGTATAATATTGTTGCCTACAAAAATGAAAAAGTGGACAAGTATCTGGAGGCAGCCGTAGCGGCAACTACACAGGAAGAAGCCAATCAATACTGGCAGAAAGCTCAGTGGGATGGAACCACGGGAGGTAGTATCCTTGGTGACGCGCCCTATATTTATATCGTCAATATCAGCCATCTGTATTTTGTCCGGGATGGAATCAGCATCGGGGAACAGAAGATCCATCCTCACGACCACGGCTTTGCGGTATTGGGCAACATCATGGATTGGAGCTCTGTGAAATAAACCGGAACGAAGGATCGGTAAAACGCGGCCATACCCGGTTGTGGTTGGCCGCGTTTTGCATGAAAAGGGAGAAATGAGAGTGCGATGAATAAAAGCATAGCAAAAATGATCGGGGTGAGCTTTTTACGAGGGATTACTTTGCTGGTTGCAGTGGTCATTGTTACCTTTTTGCTGGCAGACGCATCCCCCATTGATCCTATCAGTGCTTATGTGGGATCAGAAAGTGCGATCAGTGAAGAGCAACGAGAGGCGATTGCCCGGTATTGGGGCCTTGACCAGCCTCCGGCAGGCCGTCTGGTAAGCTGGCTTAAAGCCTTGGCCCAGGGTGACATGGGGAAATCCTACTATTTTCAGCAGCCGGTGACGGCGGTGATCGGAGAGCGTTTTACCCAATCCCTGATGCTGATGGGGGTTGCCTGGGTGCTCTCTGGCATTTTCGGCTTTTTGCTGGGTGTCATTGCCGCTGCCTGCCGCCATAATCCGATTGATAAAGGGATCAAAACCGTGTGTTTATTAATGTCTTCCAGTCCGCCCTTTTGGCTGGGGCTGCTGCTGATGATGGTCTTTGCGGTGAAGCTGGGCTGGTTTCCCCTGGGGCTTTCGGCCCCCATCGGCAAGCTGGCCAGCGAGGTGACCATCTGGGAGCGGCTTCATCATCTGGTTTTGCCGGCGGTGACACTTTCGATCACCGGTGTGTCCGGTATTGCCCTGCACACCCGGCAGAAGCTGATTGACATTTTGGAAAGCGACTTTATGCTTTTCGCCCAAGCGAGAGGGGAGGGGAAATGGCAGGCCATACGCCGTCATGGGTTCCGCAATATTCTTTTGCCGGCGGTGACTTTGCAGTTTGCGGCCATCAGTGAGCTGTTCGGCGGCTCGGTGCTGGCAGAAAACGTTTTTTCCTACACCGGTCTGGGGCAAGCGGCGGTGTTGGCAGGAACCCACGGGGATACGCCGCTGCTGATGGGAATCGCGTTGTTCAGCGCATTGTTTGTATTTTGCGGGAATATGATTGCCAATCTCCTTTATCCGGTGATCGACCCTCAAATCAGGGAGGCAGCTCATGGTGAATGAAACAGTTACAATCAAGAGGCCTTTAATCAATCGCCGCACCTGGACTTTAACCATTATCACGTCGGCAGTGCTGATACTGGTGGGGATAGCGGCAGCGGGCGTTCTCATGTCGCCGGAGGCCTATGCCACTAATTTTGAAAACAAAAATCAGCCGCCCTCCTTCTCCCATCTGTTCGGTACGGACTGGATGGGGCGGGATATGCTGGCCCGTACTGTCAAAGGACTTTCCACCAGTATTCTGATCGGTGTCTTAGCGGCAGGCATCAGTTCTGTGATTGCGGTCATTTTGGGCACCCTCTCGGCAGTGATGGGGAAAAAAGCGGATCAAGTGGTCTTATGGCTGATTGATATGGTGCAGGGCATTCCTCACCTGATTCTGCTGATGCTCATCTCTTTTATGCTGGGCAAGGGGCTGCAGGGGGTTATGATCGGCATCGCCATCACCCATTGGCCTAATTTGGCCCGTATCGTCCGGGCCGAGGTTTTGGCGGTAAAGAATGGGCAGTTTGTCCAGGCATCCCGCAGGATGGGGCGCAGCCCCATGTTTATTGCCGTGGGGCATATCCTGCCCCATGTGCTTCCTCAGTATATCGTCGGACTTATTTTATTGTTCCCCCATGCCATTTTGCACGAGGCTTCCATCACCTTTCTGGGTTTTGGACTGTCTCCGGAAGAGCCGGCGGTGGGCGTCATTTTATCTGAATCCATGCGCTATCTGACTTCCGGGGTTTGGTGGCTTACGGTACTGCCCGGTGCGGCTCTCCTGGCCATTGTGCTGTTATTCGATGCCATCGGGGACAATCTGCGGACGATTATCGATCCCTACAGCGCACAGGAATAGGAGGAACTATGTCACAGAACAAAGCAAAGCCACCCGTCTTGGAGGTAAAGGATCTATCCATTTCTTTCCGGATGTACGACCGGGGATTGAATCAAAAGGAGCTGAAAGTCATATCCAGCTTGGATATAGCTATCAATGCAGGAGAAATTTTGGCGGTCGTCGGCTCGTCGGGAAGCGGCAAAAGCCTGCTGGCTCATGCTATTTTAGGGATATTACCTTACAACAGCTCCTATTCCGGCTCCATGAAGTATTGCGGACAGGAGCTTACCCCCCGCCTGCAAAAGAAACTGCGGGGTAAAGAAATAGCCCTGGTTCCTCAGTCGGTGGGCTTTTTAGACCCGATCATGCGGGTCGGCAAACAGGTCCGCGGCATTTATGGCACGGAAAAACAGCAGCAGGAGGTGTTCCGGCGCTTTAATCTTGCACCGGATACGGCGGAGAAATATCCCTTTCAGCTTTCCGGCGGTATGGCGCGCCGGGTACTGGTGTCTACGGCGGTTATCACGGACGCCCATCTTATCATTGCCGACGAGCCTACCCCGGGACTTAATCCAGAAGTGGCGGCAGAGACCATGCGCTATTTCCGTGAGATCGCCGATGGAGGCAGTGCGGTCATGCTCATCACCCACGATATTGATTTAGCCCTCAGTATTGCCGATAGAATTGCCGTGTTTTATGCGGGAACCACCATCGAAATAGCACCTGTGGAGGATTTTATCGCCGGAAAGGAGCAGCTGCGCCATCCCTATACGAAAGCGTTGTGGGATGCTTTGCCTCAGAATGATTTTGTTCCTATTCCCGGCCTCCAGCCCTATGCGGGCAGCCTGCCCAGCGGGTGCCCCTTTGCTCCCCGCTGCCGGCAGCGGACCGACAGCTGCGCAGGCAATGTGGAAATGCGTGAAGTGCGGGGAGGAGAGGTGAGATGCAAGCATGTTACTTGAGGTCAACAATATCAGCTTCGGCTATTCTAAAAAGGATTTGATTCTAAAAAACGTCAGCTTTTCCGTGGATAAAGGAGAACGGGTGGGCCTTGTGGGCCCCTCCGGCTATGGTAAAAGCACCCTTGCCAAGCTTTTGGCAGGTTATCTGGCTCCTACGGAGGGGGAAATTCTGTTTGAGGGCAAGCCTTTGCCTACCACCGGCTACTGCCCTGTCCAGCTCATTTATCAGCATCCGGAAAAGGCCGTGAATTTCCGCTGGAGAATGCGCCAGATTCTGGAGGAGTCCTGGGTTCCCGATGAGGCCTTCCTGCAAAAAATCGGCATCGAAAAGCAGTGGCTTAACCGTTGGCCCAATGAGCTGAGCGGCGGCGAGCTGCAGCGTTTTTGCATTGCCCGGATCCTGGGGCCCCAAACCAAATTTCTGCTTGCGGATGAAATCAGCACCATGCTGGACGTTATCACCCAGGCGCAAATCTGGCAGCTGGTGCTTTCGGTGGTGGAAGAGCGTGAAATGGGAATGATCGTGGTCACCCACAGTGAAGCGCTGGCACAAAAGGCCTGCACACGGATCATCGGCCTTCCGGCTCTTAACGCTGTCCAGCCTTAAGGGATTTCCGGGATAAAAAGAGTACATTGGAATACTCCGTCCTGCTTATGGATGTGCAAGGAGCCGCCATTTTGCCGGGCAATCTCACCGGCACTGTTCAGGCCGATTCCGGCGCTGGCAACAGCGCCGGTTTCTTCTGTGCGGATAGGGTTGCCAAAGGAGATGGCCAAACCCTGCTCCCCTCTGTGGCAGGAAATCTCGATGGCAAAGGCCGGATCGGCATATTTGAGAAGATTGGAGAAAATATTGTCCAGGATCCGCTCCAGGGAAGTCTTGCCAATGGCAAAGAAGGCCGCTTCTCCCTCGTATTTTGAAGCAAGGCACTGGAATAAATGGGATTCCAGAAGAATAAGTCCATCATCGATTAAAAGATTGATGGCGGCGCTGTCGCAAAAGATGTCCTCCGCTTTGGATTCATCCATGCTGGTCAAAAAATGCGTGAACATATTTTCCGAAAGGCTTTTCAGCTGGAGCGCTTTTTCTTCCGCCTTATGCAGATACTGCTCCTGGACTACTTTGCTGGGACAGCGTTTTTGATTGACAATATCCAGATAACCGATCAGGCTGGTTACGGGCGTACGCAGGTCATGGGACATGTGTACGGCAAATTGATCCCGATCCTTGCGCACTTTTTGAAAGCGGATAATTTGCTTCAACAGAGCATGGCGCATTTTGTCAACATCCTGGGCCAGGGAGGCAAGTTCATCTTCCCCCTTTATGGTAATGGGGAAATTAAGGTTGCCCCCTTCGATGTTTTTGATCTCCTGAGCCAATTGATGGATGTAAACCACCTTTCTGCGCACATAGTAAAGCATAATGAGGAGGAAGGTTAAAAAGAATACGGTCAGGCCGATAATATTCAGCTGATCGACAAAGCGGTGACGGGCCAATGTACTGACAACAGCGGTAACCTCAACATCACTGAATTGTAGAGGATAGGTTTTCTGCCAGGGTAAAGGGGAGGTTAATCTGCCGCTTGCTAAATTTCCGGCATGATAAGTGATCGTCGAATCATAAATCAGGCGGTCGCCGTAGTAGAGGAATAAAGTGGTAAGCTGACGCTCTTTCACCCAGTTGGATACAACATGATAATCCAAGGCGGAAGCCTGACTGTTAGTGATATATTCCTGAAGGTTTTGGATTTCCAAATCCTGTTGCTGCTCGACAAAGGCAGGATCGCTGAACTTATGATCAATCCACAGTGTGCCGGCTTTATGGACAATAAAAAAAACCACCGCGGCAATTATAAAGGCAGACAAGGCGCAAAGGGCTAATTTGGTGCCTAATTTGATCTCAAGCAAATTTATACCCCTCCCCCCAAACCGTAAGGATATATTTCGGGTGTTGAGGATCTGCCTCTATTTTTTGCCGCAGGTTTCGGATATGTACCATGACGGTATTGTTGGCCGAGGGGAGATAGGATTCCCCCAAAAGCTGTTCATAGAGGTTTTGGACGGAAAAAACCGTCCCCCGATTCCGGACCAGGAAGGCCAGCAATTGGTACTCTTTAGGCCGCAAAAGCAAGGGTGTTCCGTTCAGAAACACTTCCCCGGAGGTAGGATGCACAACCAGATTGTTGATCCTGATCAAATCCCTGTCGGACTTGGAGCTGAGTTTTTTTCCCCGATAGACCTGATAGCGCCGGAGTATGGCCTTGACTCTTGTTAAGAGTTCGGCCGGGATGAAGGGCTTGGTCAGGTAATCATCGCCGCCCGAATCAAAGGCCATTTCTTTATCTGCAGTCAAGCTTTTAGCGCTTAAGTAGAGGATGGGGGCAGTGGTGATTCGGCGCATTTTTTCACAAATCGTAAAACCGGAATCACCGGGCATCATGATATCCAAAATAATCAGATCGACACTGCTGTTCAGCAAGGATAAAGCCTCTTGTCCATTACGCGCCCGCAAGGTCAGGAAGCCCTCACTCTGCAGCAATGCTCCAATGACTTCACATATATCATTGTCGTCATCGATGATCAGGATCGTTGAGGCTGGTACCATGAGTGTCCCTCCCGGCCATTAAAATAGTATGTTCAGTATATCATACTGGCGAATAGCAGGAAATAAAGCGCATATTCCTTTTCGCGCCCCTTAGCCGGAGCTTATTCGGAATAATGGCTTACCTTTTTTCAAATTAGGACTAAAGTATCAAAAGAGAATTTTGTACTGTTGAGGAAGTCTTGGTTCGTGGACGGCTGAAAGCCGCCAAAATCCAAGCAGTTCTCGTTTGATCATGTTTTCAACATCATGGCAGGCCAAAAATTCTTCCGCTCCTCCGGGTTTTTTAAACAGGAAGGGTTGATATAAGTATTACAATAAGGCTGCCGACCAATTACCCGGTCGGCAGCCTATGCTTGTTCGCCCAGCATGGGCGTAATCTAATTATTCATCGATGCCGAGGAGCTTTAATTTGCGATAAAGAGTGGACTTGCTTAATCCCAATAATTCGGCGGCAATACAGATATTATTCCCCGACTTAGCCAGAGCATTCTGTACGACTATTTTTTCCGCTTCCTTCAGGGAGACCACATCTCTGAGTTCGGCCTCGTTCAGGTTGTTTTCTTTGGAGAGTTCAATGGGGTTCAAGGATAAGGAGGCAGGATGATTTTTATTGTGGATAATTTCGTCAGGCAAATGCTCTGGAAGAATCAATTCATCTTCTGACACATTCAAGGCATAGATAATGGCATTCTCTAACTGGCGAACATTGCCCGGCCAAGTGTACTCCATGAGCTTTATTTTGGTTTCATGGCTGAGCTTGGGAAGTTTGCTGCGCCAATTGTACTTCTGGATAAAAAACTCGGCTAAAGAAAGCACGTCACTATCCCGCTGGCGAAGGGGCGGAATATCCACTCTGAGTACGGACAGACGATAATATAAATCTTGTCTGAACTGACCGCTTTGGACTAAGGTTGCCAGGTCTTTGTTAGTCGCGGCCACCATGCGGAAGTCGACGGCCCGGTATTTACTGCCGCCGATGCGCATAACCTGCTTATTTTCCAAGACTCTCAGTAATACCGCCTGAATTTCTATAGGCATATCACCTATTTCGTCCAGGAAAAGGGTTCCGCCTTCGGCCAGCTCTATTTTTCCCGGGCTGCCATTTTTTTTGGCGCCGGTAAAGGCACCGCTGTCATACCCGAATAATTCACTTTCAATGAGGTTCTTGGGAATAGCGGCACAATTAAGGACAATAAAGGGCCCTGAAGGCCGATATTCATTATGAATGGCTTGGGCGAAGAGTTCTTTTCCAGTGCCGCTTTCGCCAATTAATAGGATATTGGCCGGTGATCTGGCGAAGCGTTGGGCCAGGCTTTTGGTCCGCAGCATCTTGGTGCTGGCGCCTTTAATGCTTTGAAAATCGAAATCCAGCTTGGCTCCGCTGCTTGAGGATACCATGTTTTTGGCTTTTTCGGTATCGACGATTTTGACAACACCACCACTGGAGCCGGAAGAATCGGCGGGGAGTGGCTGTATCGAAAAGGTATAGCCTTGGGTTCCGTAGTCATTAAGGACTTCGACTTCAATATTATGGATCATTTTAAGTTGCCGCAGAGCTTCTGCCAATGCGTCGTTCTTCACAAGAAATTCCATGATATTGCGGCCGATTGCCTCATTCGTATTACAGTTAAATATTTGCGCCGCAGGAGAATTTATATGCTGTATAAGCCCTTCCCGGCTAACAATAACCATCCCTTCGGTCATCATTTTGATGGCAGTCTGTAAAGCGGTATTCGTACTCTTGAACAATGAATTGCTGAGTTTCAGATTGAGCTGAGTTTTGATTTCCATAGCCAGAGATGTGACCCACCCTAGAGTCAGATACTGCAGGTTGTGGAGATCAAGATCCCAAGGGTCATCACCAAGTTTTTGCAGTAAGATCAAAACGGCAATAACTTTTCCGTCACTATCAAATAAAGGAGCAGTGGAGGTGATATCGTTCTGGAAATAAGCGGGAAAGTTTTCCGGACCTAACAAAGAGATAGGTTTTTTGTGACGAATGCTCAAGACATGAGCGCAGGTTCCAATCGTCGCCTCATTCCATAGGACACCCGGGCCAATAGTATTTCCATAGCGATCGACCATTTTTGTATTACCGTTGCGGTAGAGTACTATCCCGCTGCCATCGACCAAAGATACCATGTAACCGGATTCCGTGAGCAATGGTTTAAAACTGTCTAACAGAGGGAAGGCGATGTCGATCAACTCTTTATTCTGCTCAAATATGGAGTTTAGCTCACGGGAACTAATCGTTGGCGCCGTACCCATTGATTCAGGGGTTAGGTTATAGCTTTGGGAGCGAATCCAGGAATTGGCGATTTCATCTCTGACGTAAGGGGAGAGACGAGGATCCGTACCTTTTTCCAAGAAGTCCTTTTTGCTTTGCATAATACCCCGCCATCGACCAGAGATGTCTATATCTGCAGTAGGGCCAATATATGGATTGACATTTTCTACGTTAGATTGATAATGCATCTTCTGACCTCCGATGTTGTGATGGTTACATTGTACCTTACAAATGAAGATTATGCATTGCTTTTAAAAACTTTTTTTCACGATTTCCTAGAAGTAATAAAATCCTTCTTAAAACTTAAACCTTTTCGCAGAAATGAAAAGGTTGGTTGGGGTAAGAAGGGGTGAATTAATATAGAAAAACGTTACCCGAATGCACCTCTTCTTCTTATTTTTATATACATCTGCAATTTGGTATGGTTTTTGCATTTAATGGGGTTGTCATTTTAAATCGAGTTCTGTCAGTCAGACAAGCATTTTGAAAGGATGGTCTTAATGAAGAAAAAGTGGCTGGGTCTTGGTCTGGGAATTCTAATCATGGTGATCGCCTATTTTTTGCCTGAGACTGCTGGGCTGACTCAAGCCGGCAAAATGGCTATTGCTATTTTGCTGACGGGGATTGTTTTATGGGTGACTGAAGTGATGCCTTTAGCAATCACCGCCTTGCTGCTTATGGTGTGCTTGCCCTATTTCGATATTTTAAACTGGAGCACAACCTGGTCTAAATTTATAAGTTCTGTGATATTTTTCGTCATTGCCACGTTTGCTATTACTGTCGCCTTAATCAAGACGAGCCTGGCAACGCGTATCGCCGGGGTTCTCGTCAGATGGTCCAAAGGAGATCCCAAGGGTTTGGTGCTGGGATTTATGGTGGGGAGTGCTCTTCTATCTTCAGTTTGCAATAATGTTCCGACTTGCTCGCTGTTTATGAGCTTAGCGCTGTCCATCCTGATTACCGACAACGCCATACCAGGCAAAAGCAACCTTGGCAAATGCTTAATGATCGGGATTCCTTTTGGCACCATGATCGGCGGTGCAATGACTCCTGCCGGTACTTCCATCAACATTATGGCCATCGGTCTGTTGGAAGAGGCCACCGGCATGACGATCTCCTTCTTGGATTGGATGCTGATGGGGATACCATTTGCTGTCATTATGGTTCCGATCAGCTGGCTTTCTCTCGTTATGATCTTCAAGCCGGAAGCCATTAGTCAGAAATCTGAAGATACGATCAATAACATGGTCATTAGTGCAGGAAGGCTGACCAGCCAGGAAAAGAAAATTATTACAATTATCGGCGTTATGCTCGTTGCCTGGATTGCCAGCACTTGGGTTCCATGGCTTGATGCAACCGGAATCGCGGTGATGGGATTGATTGCCTTCTTCTTTCCGGGAATTGAGGTCCTTACTTGGGATGAATTTGTCAAAGGGGTATCCTGGGAAGTTATTTTAATGATCGGTGGTGTCCAGGCAGTAGCAGCAGGGATTATGGCTACAGGCGCCGCCAACTGGCTGGTGGATGGTATTATGGCAGGAGCTGCCAACTGGAGCACACCCATGTTGGCCGGGGCTGCGGCATCGGTCATGACAATTCTCCATGCCATTTGTCCGGTGGGTCCGGCAATTTGCGGCATGGCCACTGTACCGATTTCTGGTTTAGCCCTTCTGGCAGGCGCCAGTCCAGCGGTATTAACGATGATTGTAGCTCTCGGTGCGGCCATCACCTTTATCCTTCCTTTAGATTGTGTGCCTTTGATCACTTACAGTAAAGGCTATTACAAGATGGGCGATATGGTGAAGGCCGGAATCGTTCCTACCATTGCCATGATCTTGGTTTGTGCTTTTGTCTTGCCCGTACTGGGTCCTTTGATCGGCATCTAAGCTATCTCAGTATTGATAAAGTGTTGTGCAGATTTCGGTTTTTTCTCAAGAATAGGAAGGCGATGAGAATGATTAATGCCGGCCTTGCGCTGCATAAGACTGGGGACTCCCGTGTGTTTCTGATTTTTGGCAGGCTGGCACGAAATTTGCAATAGATAGATTCGACTGACAGAAGAGCTAAGATTACGATTTAAAATGACAAGTTATTCATAATTTTAGTTAGGAATTTGTCAATAAAAGGAGGGAACTTCACCAACTTAATTTTTATAATCCATATTAACCCCATGACAATTAACCCCATGACAGCTCGTAAAGGAGGATAAATCGGTGAGTAAAAAAGACAAAAAAACCTGTATTAAAGGTATCGGCTTGTGCGGATTCGGCTCAGGCTCAAATTCCGCCGCAGTGGATGTCCAGGATGGTAAGGTGGTCAGAATCCGCAACTTCCGCTACGATAAAGAATATACTCCGGAGGAAATGAAACCCTGGCGGCTCCAGGTCAACGACAAGATATTTGAACCTACCATGAAATCTCTGTTACCGCCCTATAGCATGATTTATAAGAAAAGAACCTATTCCAAAAACCGCATACCCTACCCTATGAAAAGAGTGGATTGGGATCCTGAGGGAGAGCGCAATCCCCAAAATAGAGGAATAAGCAAATTCGTCCGCATTTCCTGGGATGAAGCAACCGATCTGATCGCTAAAGAGCTGAAAAGAGTGTATAAGGAATATGGCCCCTATACCGTCCTGGCTCAAGGGGATGGTCATGGAGAAACCAAAACCGTTCACGCAGCCCATGGTTGTCAGATGAAGCTGTTGGATCTCCTGGGCGGCTATACTCTCCAAGCGCGGAATGCCGACAGCTGGGAAGGCTGGTACTGGGGGGCAAAGCATGTCTGGGGTCAGGACCCGGTAGGTCAAGGAAAACAGACTAATCTTTTTAAAGATATCTCCGAAAACTCTAAAATGGTTTTGTTCTGGGGATGTGATCCTGAAACAACTCCTTGGGGCTGGGGCGGTCAGCAAGCCAGCCGTCTTTCTTACTGGTTTACAGATATCGGAATTAAATCCGTATATATTTGCCCGGACCTCAACTACGGAGCAGCCGTTCACGCTGATAAATGGATTCCGGTTCTCCCTAATACGGATCTGGCGATGCAATTTGCTATAGCTTATATCTGGCTCACAGAAGATAGTTATGACAAGGACTATATTGAAACCCACACCATCGGGTTTGACTATTTGAAACGCCATGCCCTCGGTGAAGATGGAACCGAACCGAAAACTCCGGAATGGGCTGAAAAAATCTGTGGTGTTCCCGCCCGGACCATTAAGGCCTTAGCCAGAAAATGGGCTAAAGAGGCAACAACTATTGCCCACAGCAATGGGGGTTCTTACATCCGTTCCTGCTATTCCCATGAGCCGGCGCGCATGGAGGTTTGCCTCCTGGCGATGCAGGGCTTAGGAAAGCCGGGCCGCAATCAGTTCAAATTCATTGAATGGCAATTATTCGGAAGCAACGAACAAATGCCGGCACCCAGAAGCGAATTTATTCCAACCGTAAAATCTGCTTATACGGGCTGGCGCTATACCATGTCACCACAGTTCCTGCCCAAAACCTTGATTCCCAAAGCTATTCAAAGTGATGAACCCCTTACCTGGTATGGTCAAACCATGGCAGGTTACCCACGGGAAGATCAGTTTATCGAGTACCAGTATCCCATTGAAGGTGGAGCCCCAATTCATATGATCTGGACCGATACTCCTTGCTGGACCACCTGCTGGACCGGTGGCAATGAGATGATCGAAGCGCTGCGCAATTCTAAAATTGAGTGCATAGTTGCCCAACACCCCTGGTTGGAGAATGATTGCTTGTTTGCCGATATTATTCTCCCCACCAGCACCAAGATGGAGAGCCGTGATATCTCCGTCGATACCCTAAGCGGCAATTTCAACCATCTTTTCTATGAAGAGCAATGTATTGAGCCGGTTGGCGAAGCCAAGAGTGACTGGGAAGCCGTCTGTGAAGTAGCTCAAAAGTTAGGGCTTCTGGAACAGTATACTGATGGCATGTCGGAGATGGATCTAATCGAAAAAGGCTTTATGGAGTCCGGTGTTCAAACTAAGATCAGCTTCGAAGAATTCTTGGCAAAAGGGTATTATATGATTCCTACAGCGGATGGCTGGGAAGACGATATCCCCGGATTCGGCAAATTTTATCAGGATCCCAAGCAATATCCTTTAGAGACTCCTTCCGGATTGTTGGAAATTTTCTCTCAGGACCTGGCTGATGTATTCCCCGATGATCAAGAGCGCAAGCCATATCCCCAATGGATTGCTTTCGGGGAAAGTCATTCGGAAAGCTTGCTCCATCCAAAATCTGAAAAATATCCATATCTTATCGTTTCCAACCACCCACGCTGGAGAGTTCATGCCAATCTGGATGATATCTCCTGGCTGAGAGAAATTCCAACCTGCAAGGTGGCAGGACCCGACGGCTATCTCTATGAACCGGTCTGGATTAACCCTGTGGATGCAGAAAAGCATGGCATCCAAAGTGGAGATATCGTGAAACTGTTTAACGATAATGGCTGGGTTCTCGGCGGCGCCTATGTCACCGAAAGAATCAGACCGGGTGCCATTTACCAGGATCACGGGGCACGCCTGGATCCGATCAAAGCCGGCGAAGGTGACCGTGGCGGGGCTAACAACTTGATTTGTGTTTCCAATACTGTCTCCAAAAATTGTGCCGGTGAAGTAACCAGCGGATTTCTGATAAACATCGAAAAATGTGATTTGGATGCTTTAAAAGCTGAATACCCCGAGGCCTTTAACAGAGAATACGATCCAGGCACCGGTGTATGCCTTTCATCCTGGATTGTAGGAGGTGCAGAATAATGAAAGTATTTGTGATCGATGTCTCCAGATGCAATGGCTGTTATGGCTGTCAATTAGTCTGCAAGGATGAGCATGTCGATAATGACTGGTCACCCGTCGCCAAACCGCAGCCTGATATGGGGCAATTCTGGATGAAAGTCAAAGAAACGGTCCATGGCAGTGTGCCTAAAGTAAAAGTGGAGTATGTGGCCCGGCCTTGCATGCACTGTGATCATCCCGCCTGTATTCGCCCGGAAGATCAGGGAGCTGTCTATAAACGTACAGACGGATTAGTGATTATCGATCCCGAAAAAGCCCGGGGGAAGAAGGAGTTGGTGGACACCTGCCCCTATGGTGCAATTTATTGGAATGAAGCTTTGGAGATTCCCCAAAAATGTACCGGCTGTGCTCATCTCGTGGATGAAGGAGAAGTTCCCCGCTGTGTGGATGCCTGCGCCACCGAAGCGCTTAAGTTTGGTGAAGAAGAAGAATTTAAGGATTTGATTGCTCAGGCAGAACTTATGCAACCCGAGCTTGGCCTGAAACCCCGTGTTTATTATGTGAACCTTCCCAAGCTGTTTGTTGCCGGAGAAGTTTATGATCCCCAGGCTAATGAAATCATTGAAAATGCAGCCATCACCTTGACGGATTTAGCCACCCGGCAGAGCTGGACCTGCCAATCGGATGATTTCGGCGATTTCTGGTTCAAGAGAATAGTTGCCGGAAAATATGCGCTCCGGATAGAGGCTCAAGGGTTTAAACCTTATGCGATGACGGAGCTTAATGTGGACAAGAGTTTGAATGTTGGTTCCATTGCTCTGGAGGCTTTGAAATAAGATTGTTTAGATTGAGGAGGAAGAACGATGTGTTTTAGACCACCAACGGCTAACAAGCCGGTAAAGTGCCCGGCTTGCGGAATGTATAATCCACCGACCATGAAGGTATGTAAAAAATGCGGCTTTGACGGAACGGAAGGTTCAGGTGATCCCTCAAAACAAAAGCCCAAAAATGAAGATTAGGGTAACACGGTAAGTTAATTATAAATAAACAGAGCAAGCATTTCTTAGGAAATGCCTTGCTCTATTCATACTCATACTTTTTTTCACTAACTTCTTAGAGCCAAACCAAAAGGTAACGGCAAATTATTAATAGTCTCTTGCTAACTATACAGCTTGAAGGGATGATCGGAATGAAGAAAAAGTGGTTAGGACTAGGATTAGGAATTTTAATTTTGTTCACCGGGTATTTTTGGCCTGAGACAGCAGGGTTGACGCAACCGGGTAAAATGTCTATTGCCATTCTGATGGCTGGTATTGTGCTTTGGGTCACTGAAGTGATGCCCCTTGCTATTACCGCATTGCTCCTGATGGTGTGCATGCCCTATTTCGAAATTTTCAACTGGAGTACAACGTGGTCCAAGTTTATCAGTTCTGTAATCTTCTTCATTATTGCCACCTTCGCTATCAGCGTTGCTTTAATCAAGACCAGCTTAGCGACACGAATTGCCGGGGTTCTAATCAAATGGTCTCAAGGGAATTCAAAGCGTTTAGTATTGGGATTTATGGCAGGTACGGCACTTTTATCCGCAGTTTGCAATAATGTTCCCGCGTGTTCTCTTTTTATGAGCTTAGCCTTATCCATTCTGATTACCGACAATGCCATCCCGGGAAAAAGCAATCTGGGTAAATGTTTAATGATCGGGATACCCTTTGGAGCGATGATTGGAGGGACGATGACTCCCGCAGGAACTTCCATCAATATTATGGCAATGGGTTTGCTGGAGGAAGCAACCGGCATAACAATTTCTTTCTTGGATTGGATGCTGATGGGAATTCCTTTCGCGATCATTATCGTACCTGTCTGCTGGCTGTCACTGATCATGATCTTTAAGCCGGAAGACATTAGTCAAAAATCTATCGATATCCTTCAGAATAGGGTCGTAACAACGGAAAAATTAAATAAAGAAGAAAAGAAAATTATTATAATTATTGCAGTAATGCTTGCAGCTTGGATCGCCAGTACCTGGATTCCCTGGCTGGACGCTACTGGAATTGCGGTCATGGGCCTGATCGCCTTTTTCTTTCCCGGCATCGAAGTTCTTAGTTGGGATGAGTTTATCAAAGGGGTTTCCTGGGAAGTGGTGCTGATGATCGGCGGTGTTAATGCCGTTGCAGCAGGCATTATGTCTACTGGAGCAGCTGCCTGGATTGTAGATAGCGTAATGGGAGGGGCTTCCGGCTGGAGTTATCCGATGTTGGCCGGCGTTACGGCAACGGTGATGGCCGTCCTTCATGGGATCTGTCCGGTTGGTCCGGCAATTTGCGGAATGGCTACCGTACCGATTTCCGGCTTGGCAGAGCTTATTAATGCCAGCCCGGCCGTATTGACGATTATTGTTGCTTTCGGTGCAGGTATAACTTTTTTACTCCCTCTGGATTGTGTCCCATTGATTACTTATGGTAAAGGGTATTACAAGATGGTCGATATGGTAAAGGCCGGTATTATTCCTACGATCGCTGTGATATTGGTTTCTGCTTTTATCTTGCCGCCATTAGGTGCCTTGATCGGGTTATAGTTCGGAAAAGCTCCGGATCCTGGGGATTGTTTTTTCAAATTAGGACTAAAAGTGTCAAAAAGAGAATTTTGAGTATTGAGGCAGCCTTGGTTCGAGAACGGCTGAAAGCCGCCGTAAGGCGAATCCACTGGTGTTTTAAGCTCCTGAGATTTACTCAGGGACGTTCAAATCAAGCTGGTACAATTTTTGCATGTAAATATAAGCAGCACTAATTTCAAGTTGGACAAAATTAACGAGGTGAACTCATTGAATCAGGAAAAGGGCTGGGCAAAAAGGATAGGTGCTGAGTGCACTGATTGCGGCCAGTGTGCGGAAAGCTGCCGTATCTTAACAGAGCTTAATGAGTCTCCGGGGCAGATCGCCAGGAGAGGTATAGAGATGGATGAAGCCTATGGGTGCGCGCTTTGCGGGAAATGCGAGGCCATGTGTCCCCTGGGTTTGAGTCCTTGGCGAATGTTTGAGCAGCGCAGAGTGGAGGCGGTGCAGCAGGGGGAAATAACTATTGAGGAATATCAATATTTATTTCCGGACCGTGCGGTCACGGTAATGAGCATGTTCAGAGAGTATTACGGGATTGATTATTCTGAACTGAACACATCCTTGCCGGCGCAGACCGGGTTTTTACCGGGGTGTACCATGCTGACCTATTCTCCGGAGTTGACGAAAAAGGTCTATGCAGCATTGGCTGAAAAGTATGAAAAAGTGTTGCTTCTTGATCATTGCTGCGGTATTCCCTTGTATCATATTGGGATTCCGGAAAGAGGGGATAAAATCAAAGGAGAATTAGGGGAGAAAGTACGTCAATTAGGGGTAAAGCGGCTGATTACTGCTTGCCCTAACTGTTACTATCAGTTCAAGAAAGAAGGGGTCTTGCCGGATCTGGAGGTTATTACGGTCTACGAGGCCTTGGCGGATGAGTTTATAGCCAACCAAGGCTCGGAAGTTTACGCCATTCATGATTCCTGCCCGGATCGTTTTGAGGGCATCTTTGGCAGGCAGGTCAGAGAAGCCCTGGACCGGGGAAATTATCAGCGGGCAGAGATGAGGCACCATGGTAAAAACTCAGTTTGCTGTGGCAGCAGTGGTCAACTCGGTCATTTCCGACCGGAATGGGCCACGGAGCATGAAGTGCAGAACTTGGAGGAAGCCGGTAAGGCCGGAGCGGATACTTTATTAGCCTACTGTCATGCTTGTGTGTTGAATTTCGGTAATATTGCCGATCGTAAAATCAAAATACGCCATGCACTTAATACCTTGCTGGGTTTTGAAGAAGATTACAGTGAAGTCAAAGGAAAGGCGGCCCAAATGTTTGAAGGGGAGGAGGGGTATGAACGTTATCTTAAGCTCTTTCAAGATTAGCACTCTGTAACATCGTCGAGCAATGCGAGGCTTAGGTGTACAGAGCACTGGTCACGCTTCCATAGGGGAACCAGTTAGCCAACGGATGGCTTCTCGTGAAAGAAATGACATGAAAATGCTGAAACAACCTGGATTTAGGCTGAGGAAAGAAGAGGAGAGAATCATGAATCATGCTGAAGAAACTCTGGCCGCCTGTCAGGAAATCATCGATAACTGCACGGATTGCGGCCTGTGTAGAGCAGAGTGCCAACTCTTAGAGAGGATTGATGAGAGCTTAGTGAGCCTTGCCACACGTCAGCCGACTGTATCAGAAGCCTATAATTGCTCCCTTTGCGGACTGTGTGAAAGTGTCTGCCCAGCGGGCTTAAGCCCTAAGTATATGTTTGCCGCACTACGCGAGCAATCTGTAGCTAAAGGAGAAATAGAGATTGAGGACTTCCGGTATATGTTTCCGGATCGGCCTTTAAACGTTATGAAACTGATCCGTGAAGCCAATGGCATCGGGTATGGCGAGCTGAATCCGGACCGGGAGTGTGATACAGCCTTTTTTGCGGGATGCAGCATGCTCACTTACGATCCGCACTTGGTTCATGTCTTATTCAAAACCCTTCAACAAGAGAGTAAGACTATTTCTCTTTTAACCGATTGCTGCGGCTTACCCCTGTATCAGCTGGGTTTAAAGGAGAGAGAAGCCCGCTTCAGCCAAGGATTAAAGGATAAGCTCCTCAGACTTAAAGTAAAAAAACTGATCTTTGCCTGCCCTAATTGCTACTATCAGCTGCAACCTATGGCGCTGGAAATGGGCATTGCCATCCAGACGATTTATGAGGCTCTGGAGGATTCGGAATTAGTGAATGCTCCACTTGCAGAACACCAGAGAAAAATTGTTACGGTCCACGATTCATGTCCTGACCGGCCGGCCGGTAAATTTGCCGGCCAGGTCAGAAAAGCCCTGGCCGGGAAAGGCTATTCCTTGGTTGAAATGGAGCATCACCGCGACAGAGCCCTGTGCTGCGGAAGCGGCGGGCAAGTGTCCCATTTTGACCCGGAACTGGCCCAAAGTCTTGTGCAGGCCCGGTTAAGGGAAGTTGAAGCATCTAAGGTGGAAATCCTTACGGCTTATTGCTTAGGGTGTGTCCTCAATCTAAGCAAGAACCAAAACCAGATCCCGGTCCAGCATGTTTTAAACCTGCTCCTGGAGTTTGAGCAGGATTTTGCCGGCTTAAAGAAAAGAGCTCAATCACTGCTTGAAGGGCCTGAAGGAGAAAAATTATGGGAAAGAGTTATGGCAGATTAACTAAGGTGCTAAAGGAGATTTCAACATGAACTATAAGGAATTAAATAAGATTTTCAAAGAGACCCTTTCCCTGCGTTGGGATCCGGTGGCGGTAAGAATGATGAGGCCTGGAGAAGAAAAGCCGGCCCAAGGGATCGAACCTACCGTGCCCTTGCGCCATTGCCAATCCATCATTACCGCACGCCGGGGCAACTGTCTCTATATGCCCCCCCGCAGCCATGCCTGCCCTGACGGAACCGGGGTTCTGGGCTTGGTGGAGATGTCTCCCAAACTGAGATCAGGGGATCTTTATCTGCTCTTTAAAAAGATGCCCAATATTGAAACCGCCCGTCAAATGATCAGCTCCCGTCCTGAATTTAAAGCGGGAAGCTATGAGGCCACCCTTCTGGCTCCTTTAGAGAAGGCAGCCTTCGAACCCGATGTGGTGGTCTTTACTCTGTGGCCCGAGCAGGCTATGTGGCTTTGCTGTGCGCAAACCTACGCCACCGGGGAGCGTCAGGATTTTAAAACCTCAGGGTTCAATTCGGCCTGCGCCGATTTAATTGTGCAGACCATGACCTCGGGGGAAATGAATATTTCCTTTGGCTGTTATGGTGCCCGGGCTTCCAGTGAGATTGACGATTTTGAACTGTATCTTGCCATCCCCACAGCCTTGCTTGAGCCTATAGCTCAGGCTTTGCTGAAGCTATCCCAAAAGAGTATTCCGGAGGAGAGAAAGAAAATCTACCTCCACCCTGTTATGGATAAAGTGGGTTCCCGAAGAGCTCAGTCTCAGGGAGAAGGGGCACGGGTTGAGCTTTTTGTGGATACCGAACGATGTATGGGGGATGGACTCTGCGTGGATTTCTGCCCTTCAGGAGTCCTGGCCATGGTGGAGGCAGGAGACCGGAAAGTCGCTCAAGCACTGCATCCCGATGCCTGCAGTGCTTGTTATACCTGTGTGGGGCAGTGCCCGCAACAAGCGATTCAGCTTTCCTATAATTAAGGAGTTAAGGAGGGATAGGGAATGGGAGTCAAGTTTACATTAATGGGAACCACTGCCGGACTCGGTGTTCCGGCTTTTCATTGCAACTGTATAGCTTGCCGGGAAGCCCGGGCCGACCCTTTTTGGGCCAGAACCCGCAGCGGGGCGGTTCTGGAGACGGGAAAAGAGAACATTCTCATCGACGCCTCCCCTGATTTAAGCAAGCAATTGCTCAGGGAACGGATTCAATCTGTTGATTATCTGTTCGTTACCCATTGGCATTATGATCATTTCGGTGGTATCGGGGATCTGGAATACTATGTCAAGCTGGAACGGAAGCGGCCGGTTGCCCTGTTTTTACCGCCAAGCGCTGTAGATGACTTCGCTAAGGCCTATCCTTTTTTGGAAGAGGTCTTTGTGATCGAACCCTGGGAGTTCGGCAAAAGCTACGCTTTTGAAGGCATAGAACTGACCGTTTTACCGGCCAGGCACAGTATCGAGACCGGAGGCATCCTCCTGGCAGGAGCAAAAAGAGCAGCTTATTTTACAGATACGTCCGGGCTGCCTGCCCCAACCGCCCGGCAGCTTCAAGGTGTGGATACCCTGATCTGCGACGCCACCTTTAACGGCGCCAACTGGTTTCCCCATAGCCATATGAATTGGCAGGAAGCTATTGCCTTAGGGGAGAGCATCCGGGCCCAGCATACGGTATTAACCCATCTGGCCATGCACTACAGTACCCCGATCACAGCGGCTCAGCTCCAGGAGAAATTAAAGGATTATGCCCAGGTGTCCCTGGCCTATGACGGCATGGTTCTGACAATCTGAGCGGTTTAAGTAACAAAGCTTAATGCCAAAGAGGATTTGCTTTGTACATTGTCGAACTATCGTATAACCTAACCCCGTAACGTTATTATTTACTAGGAGTGATCGCCAATGGTAAATAACCGAGGTTCGGACTCCCTGACAAATAAACAGCGTTCAGCATTGATTACCCAGGAACGGATTGACAATATATTAAGGTGGAAGGAGAAATTTCTAAACGAACCCCATAGCGTAGATCCTCGTGAATGTGATGACATTAGCAATGAGGTGGCGGAATCCTGGCTAAGGTCAAGAGACAGGGGAATCGATCCCTATAACTCCATGAGCAAGCCCTATCCCAACTCGAGAGAGCACGCTGAAAAAATTGTAAAAAACCGTCCGTTAATCGAAATCACCAAACCTCTGATGGAGAAATTCAGAGATATGGCAGTGCTGCCAAGTGGCTTCATTTTATACTTATGCGATTATACGGGAGCATTTTTACTTCAAGCCGGGGATATGGTGAGAGTCCCCACTGAAGGGGTGGCCTGGAATGAAAGCACCATCGGCACCTGTGCTCATACCATATGTATGGAGTTGAAAAAACCGATCCAAATATTGGGCCCGGAACACTACTGCGTGGGACTGCATAATATTGTCGGTTCAGCGGCACCGATTATGGATGAATCGGGAAAAGTTATTGCTTCAATCATCCTGGGTCAACCGATTGAGTATCGATTGGAAGGAGAGTATTTCAATAATTTTCTCTCCCACACCCTGGGACTGATTACTGCCTTGGCTAAAGCGATTGAGACTCAGCTGAAGCTTAATCAAACCAATGAATTGCTGACAGAGAGCAACAGTAATCTGATTAAGGTAATTCACGAGTTAAACACCACGATGGACACCCTGGAGACGACACTGGAAGTCATGGACGAAGGGATTATCACCCTTGATCCCTCAGGAAGGATCATTAACATGAATCGGGAGGTAACCCGGATTTTTAAAATAAGGCCCGAGGAAAAATCTCATAAAAACATCAATGAATTTTTGCATACACACTCTCAGGTTGCAGCCCTGATCACGGCCGGAAAAAGTGTGGACATTGAAGAAAATCTCGTCATCGGCAATGATGAGCAACCCTATATAATTAATATCCGGCCGGTGCTGAACAAAAAGACCCAGCAGATCGAAGCCGCTGTCTTACGGCTCAATCATGTGGATAAAGTCAATGCTCAAGCGGCCAATCGTACGGGTTCCATTGCCACCTATAGCTTTGAATGCATCGTCGGTGAATCTGAAGAAATAAAGAAAGCCGTCTCCATTGCCAGACGTTTTGCAACCTCATCGGAAAATGTCCTGCTCATGGGTGAAAGCGGGACAGGCAAGGAACTTTTTGCCCAAGCGATCCATAATCATTCCTGCCCGCTGGGACCTTTTATGGCGGTCAACTGTGCGGCCATGCCCCGGGAATTGATTGAGAGCGAGCTTTTTGGCTATGAAGGGGGAAGCTTTACCGGGGCTGAACGGACTGGCAGACCGGGGAAAATCGAGTTGGCCCATGGCGGCACACTTTTTCTCGATGAAATTGGGGACATGCCCCTTGAGCTCCAGGCCGTTTTGCTGAGAGCTTTGGAAGATAAGCAAATCATGCGGATCGGCGGCCGGCGCTACAAAAAAGTAGACTTCAGACTGATTGCCGCCACCAATAAAAATTTATTCAAAATGGTCAAGGAAAGACAATATCGGGAAGATTTGTATTTCCGGCTTTCTGTATTGACCATCACTATTCCTTCCTTAAGAAACAGAAAAAATGATATTGATGTGCTGAGTCAATATTTCATCAAAAACTACTGTCAAAAGCAGGGGTGGAAGACCCCTAAGATCACGAAAGGAGCCCTCAGGAAGATTCAGGAATACGAATGGCCGGGCAACGTAAGACAGCTGCAAAATGCGCTGATTTATGCCGTCAACTCGGCCCACAATGATGTTATCGATACCGATAGCCTCCCTCAATATATCCTGCTGGACTCCAGTCCATTTCAGGATGAGCCTAATTTCACAACTGATTCCCTATCTTTGGAACATTTGGAAAAAAATGCTATAAAAACTGCGCTGCTTCATGCTAAAAATTCCATACCGGATGCCGCTAAATTATTGGGGATCAGCCGCTCAACCTTATATCGGAAATTAAAAGATTATGGCTTTGAGTACTGAAGACCCAAGAACCCTTTGCTGAGGCAGAGGGTTTTTCATATTGAAAATTATTTCTAAAAATAATACACGTTTTGGGACAAAAATTTATGAGGATTAACCTTCAGATCTGACAGAGAGCGGGTTTGTTGGTTTGGCACGGATTTTGCATATAAATTATTGCAGAGGCGCTGGCAGCAATAACTTGCGGAGGGATAGGAAATGAAGATAATCTATGATTGTGATAACACCATGGGTGTTCCAGGGTGCGATATAGTTGACGGACTGTCTTTACTCTATTTATTGGGTAAAGAGGAGCTCGACATCTGCGCAATTACCACCACCTATGGCAACAGCAAAGTCGATATCGTTTATCAAAATACAGTGAATATGCTCAGTGAGATCGGCCGCAGGGATATTCCTGTGTACAAAGGGTGTACTAATCGCTATGGGCTTGATAGTGAGGCAACGGATTATTTGGTAAAGATGGTGAACGATCACCCTGGTGAAATCTCTATTTTAGCAACAGGAGCCCTGACCAACCTCTACGCGGCCTATATTAAAGATCAGAATTTTTTCAGGAAATTGGATCGGTTGGTGGTCATGGGTGGGTTAACTCATGACGTAATACCGGACGGGAAAGCATTTGATGAGTGGAACTTATCAGTTGACCCGGCAGCCACCCATTGGGTTTTAAAGGAAGGAAAAGATCTTTTTCTCATCACACGGGATATGGACATTAATGTTTCTGTATCTACTGCGGATTTCATCCACAGACTGACCAGGAATCGGAGTCCAATCGGCCGCTATATAGTGGAACGCTCCATTTCCTGGCTGGAATACACGATGCTGCATCTAAAAAGCAATTGCTTTTATCTGGGGGATCTTGTGGCGGCGGTCTATCTTGTCAATCCGCAGTTTTTTGAAGATCAGCAGCAAATCATTTCTTTAAGTACCAAAACGATCAGCAAAGGCTTATTATGCCCCACGGATAACAGGCAGGAAGGGCAAACGATCCACTTGCCAACACTTCGCCATCGGGATGATTTTGTGGAGGATATCTATACTACTTGGCTGAAGGCAGACTGCGGTTTTGTAAAGGAAATAGGAGGAGGTTGGTAAAATGTGCTGGTCGTGCAATCCATTCTGTGGGAATTGTAAACCGCCCCAACCCCGCCCTAAAGTTTGTCCGAAATGCAAAACCCTGAACTTTGATGATCCCGATGAAGCCGTAAAATGCAAGAAATGCGGAGGAGAGTTGCCCAAGCGTCCGCCTCGTCCTGTGGTGCACTGTCTTTTGGCCGGTATAAGCTGCTCCAACCCCTGCAATAAATATAAGACGGCGCCGGAGGATGGGATAGTAAGGCCTTGTAAATATAATCCCCAGTGAAGACTTCACTCTGAAACATCACTCTTCATAAAGAAATAGGTTTAACCCCCTGCTCAAACTAATATGGGCAAGGGGGTTTTGTTGTTATAGTTGCTATTATTCCTGGGCAGCCGATCTGAAAATGATTCGAAAATGACACAATAATCACAAAAGAGGACGCTTGAGAAAAAGGCGGAGCTGAGCCATTTGTGAAGTCCTATACAATCCTGGTCATCTCAAATTAAGATGAAACACAAAGCCGCAAAAAGTGCAGATAAGGGCGGAACCCAGTCATTATGCGGGTTGTAGATCGATGTATTAAGTTGGCACGCTTATTGCATTAAACAGTGGCGTACAACCTAAATTTATTAATTCCGGCTGGAACCCTTCCACGGTCAGCAAGGGTGGGCCGGATTTTAAGGGGGGTGTCCGTTAAATTCTATCTAAATCATGAGACTACCTGAAAATACGAAAGGGTGAGAAAACAAAATGGAAAAACAATGGAAAAAAACGCTGGACGACGGTTCGTATACCGTGAGAACATGTGGATGGTCACCGCCGGGAGATCACCCTGTAGGTTGCGGTATGATTCTGACTGTCAAAGAAGGCAGACTCATCAAGGTAGAAGGAGATCCTGAACATCCCATCACCAATGGCAGACTGTGCGTGAGGTGTCTGACTCTCCCAGAATATACTCATCATCCCCAACGGGTTATCTATCCGATGAAACGCCTTGGTGCCAAAGGAGAAAACAAATGGCAACGGATCTCCTGGGATGAAGCATGGGATACCATCGTCGACAAAATCAATTATTTCAAAGAGAACCATGGTGCTGAATCCATCGTTGTCTTTGGCGGAACGGGCCGTGAAGCCTGTCTGTACTATTACCCCCTGGGCTTTGCTTCCATCGGCACACCAAACGTTTGCTACCCGCAAAGCGGTTGGTCCTGCTACGGCCCACGCTGTGCTATCACCGACTATATTCTGGGTGCAGGCTATCCTGAAATCGACTTTGCCGGTCACTTTGAAGACCGCTATAACCATCCGGGCTGGAAGGCTCCTGAATATCTCATGCTCTGGGGTAAAGAACCCCTGAAGTCCAATCCCGACGGCTTCTTCGGTCACTCTGTTATTGATATGATGAAGCTGGGAACCAAGATCATCATGGTTGACCCAAGGATCAGCTGGCTCGCTACCAGAGCTGAGCATGTCCTTCAACTCAGACCCGGTTCGGACACCGCCCTTGCTTTAGGACTGCTTCACGTAATCATTAAAGAAGAGCTTTACGATCATGATTTTGTAGAAAACTGGTGCTATGGCTGGGATGAATTCGTAGAGCGGGTTATGGAATACCCACCTGAGAAGGTTTCCGAAATCACCTGGGTTCCTGCTGAAAAGATTTATGAAGTGGCCCGTGTCTTCGCCAAAGCTAAACCGGCAAGCCTTGGCTGGGGATTAGCTGTCGACCAGAATCCCAATGGGGTTCAACTGGGTCATGCCTTACTGGCTATGATTGCGATCACCGGTAACCTTGATGTACCTGGTGGAGTAACAATCGGACCACCTGCATCCCTTATGGGCAAATGGCGTGTTGAATCACGTTCAAATCTCTCCGAAGAACTTTGGAATAAGAGAATTGGGGCAGAGCAATGGCCAGCAGTGAGCACCGCTTTGGCGACAACTCACCCCGATGAAACCTTGAATACTTTGGAAACAGGTAAGCCTTACAAATTGAGAATGGGCTGGTTCAACAGCAGCAACTTCATCACCCCCACCAACTCAGCTCAACCGGATCGTTGGTATCGGGCCCTGCAGTCCTTGGAGTTCAGTGTTGTACAGGATACCTTCATGACACCTACGGCCATGGCTTTTGCCGACATTTTCTTACCGCTGCCCACCTTTGCCGAGCATGATGGCGTGGTTCTGACTCACTATGGACGGAATGCCGTATTTGCAGGCGCTATGAACAAAGCCTTAACGGTGGGCGAAACAAAGTCTGACCTCGAAGTCTGTTTTGAACTGGGTAAAAGACTCAATCCCAAAGCCTGGCCTTGGGACAATGTTTCCGATTTCTTCACTGAGCAGCTTAAACCTGATACAGGGTTTGGCTTTGAAGAGCTGCGTGAAAAAGGCCTCTATCAACCCGGCTATACCTATAAAAAACATGAAAAGGGTCTCCTGAGATTTGATGGCGAGCCTGGATTTAATACGGTTACCGGAATGGTTGAATTGTGCTCTACTCTGTTTGAATCCTGGGGCGATGATGCTCTGCCTTATCATGAAGAGCCGCCTTACAGCCCTTACAGCACACCGGAGCTTGCTAAAGAATATCCCTTGACCTTAACAACCGGCGCCAGAAAATATACCTCCTTCCATTCAGAACACAGACAGCTCAAAACCTTGCGGGAAATTGATCCTAACCCGGAAATGGAAATCCATCCGGAAACCGCGGCTGAGTTAGGCATCATCGAAGGGGACTGGGTCGTTATTGAAAACATGTTTGGGAAGGCCAGAATGGTCGCTCATCTTACTGAGGCCATTCATCCCAAAGTTGTCCATGCTACTCATGGCTGGTGGTTCCCGGAGAAAGAAGCTGCAGAACCGTCCCTCTTTGGCGTGTGGGAATCCAATATCAATACCTTGATGCCCCACCAACATAATGGAAAACTCGGTTTCGGCGATACCTTTAAGAGTATTCTCTGTAAGGTTTACAGAGAAGCTTAAGATGAACTGAAGAAAGGAGGAACTAAAAATGGCGAAATATGGCTTGATGATCGATTATGAATATTGTACTGGCTGTCACTCTTGTGAAGTTGCCTGTAAAAACGAAAAGAATCTTCCCGTCGGAAAATGGGGGATCAAACTGACCGAGGTGGGTCCCTGGAAAATTGATTCGGAAAAATGGGAATGGAACTATGTTCCTGTTCCGACTAACTTTTGTGATGTGTGTGAAGAGCGCATTAAAGATGGAAAAAAACCTTCTTGTGTCCTGCATTGCTTAGGTCAGGCTATGGAATACGGCCCTGTGGAAGAACTAGCCAAAAAGATGGCTGAAAAAGGTAAAAAGGTAGTTATGTTTCTTCCTTAAGGTTAAGGTTGCCCGGAAAATAAGCTCCAATGTTTTGTTGAACGGAGGTTAAGGTATGACTAAAGAAGAATTTTTGGCACTCGATGGCAAAGCACAGCTCAAGTATCTCAATGAAGAAGCTGGCAAAGGTCTAAGTTTCAATGAAATCTCCGCAGCGCTTAAGATGACGAAAAAGGAATTCGAGAAATTTGGATTATACTATGTCAAAGATAAATTCATGCTCAAGCCGATGAGGGGCTATCAAACCACCGTACGCAGCGGCAATGAAAAGAGTTAAATTCATCCTTGAATAGGGCTTTAAGTTAATTAAATCCACCGGCACTATTGCTTTGAGTGTACTTGAAGTTATCATCCATATAACTACATCATAGCTGATCGGATTAATTGACTTCAAGGTACATCATGCAATAGTGCTGTATTTATTTTTGCCAATGAATAAGCGTAATGGAGGAATGTAGATTGACTCAGTCAAAAAGTTCATTACACTATGGCTGGCTTGTTGTTTTCGGAGGGTTTTTAACCCAGATTATTCTCATGTGCGGCGTCCAATTTGTTCCTATCCTGATGGCGCCGATTAAGCAGTCCCTGGAATTATCGAATACATCGGCAGGCACTATCGTATCCGTCTTTGGCCTTTGCTATGCCGGCTGTTCCTTTATTTGGGGATATCTGGCTGACCGGGCAGGGGCGAGAACAGCCGTATCTCTGGCCGGTCTGGTCTTAGGCATTGCCGTCATACTTTTTGGACTGCTTGCCGACAGCTTCCTCAAAGCAGTGCTGATCATTGCTCTGGTCGGTTTCGGGGCGGCCGGTGTCTACAGTGCCACGATTCCCAAGTTGATTGGTGCCTGGTTCCATCCCAGCAAACGGGGCAGAGCCATGAGCACCATTACGGCAGGGGGCGTGCTGACGGGAGCAGCTTTCGGAATTGTGCTGCCCCAATTGGCTAAGGCCTATGGCTGGCAAACAGCCGCTGTCATTTTAGGAGTGCTGGCCATTATTTGTACTGTTGTAATCTATTTAGTCGTCAGAAATAAGCCTTCTGAAAAAGGTTTGATTCCGGTGGGAACCCCCGCCGATCAGGTTGTGAAAGCTGCTCCGGCTATGAAAGATGCCGGCTTCAAAGATGTGCTTAAAATGAAAGTTACCTGGCATGTGTCCAGTATGTTCATTTTCTGGCAGGTTGCTTATATGACAGCCACGGCTTTCGTTGCGGTATCCTTTGTCAATGCCGGTTTTACGGCTGTACAAGGTGGTTTGGCTGTAACGATTTATAACTTATGCCAGCTAATCGGGCAACAAATATGGGGGCCCCTGTCCGATCGGTTGGAACGGAAAACGGTGATCTGCATTGCAGGCATCTGGTGGACTGCAGCAACCTTGGGTTACATGTTTATTTATGGCAGTACATTGAACGCCATGTATATCCTCATCGGTGTGATGGGAGTGGGCATGGGCATGGTTCCGGTCATCCTGGCCAGTTTCTCGGATTATTTCCCCACAGAAGTCGGCGGCTCCGGTGCAGGGGTTGTTTCCACCATGGGACTGGTGGGCCGTTTCTTTGGCCCCATGCTTGCCGGTTATGCGGCTGATGCTACGGGCAGCATTACAGGCGCCTTTGGCGTAGGAGCTGCAGCCATGCTGCTGGCATCCCTGGTCGCCTTTTCACTGCCCTCATTGAAAAAGCAGGCGGCGGTATCTGTCGGTGGAGAAAGTGCCAAATGATGTTTTGAATATCCAGTACAAAATTTACGAGGAGGTAGTTTTATATGTGTTTTAGACCGGCATCAGCATCAAGACCTATTGAGTGCCCTAATTGTGGAATGAAGGTTCCAGTGGTAGGCGGAGTTAAACAGAAAAAATGCCCAAAATGCAAAACCGATTTAACTCAGGTGGAAGCAAAACCGGAGGAAAAACCTGAGGGTGAAGCAGGTACAGAGAAGTAAGAGAAGAGAAGCCTATGCAACGTAAACTGGTTGCAATCCTTGATTCACAAAGGTAGTATAGAGTACGGTGTAACCGCTCTATACTGCCTTCTGAAGCTGGGGTGATGCTGATCTATGAAACACATCGGAAATACATCCAGTCGCTCATAAATGTGAAAAGTTTATCATGTCAGGTGCTGAAGGATAAGCTTCGGCAGGTACAGGAACTAAGGTGCGATGTGAAGGGAGAATTTACTGAAAATGAAAAATTTCAGCATTTCCGAAGTCATGGATTCCTTTGGGGTCAATAAGTTTACATGGTCTATCTTCTTCTTCTTGGGATTGGCGATGGTTTTTGATGGGTATGACTATATGATCGTCTCCTATACTATGCCCCAGATTTCTGCGGAATGGGGATTAAGCGCTGTGGAAAAAGGCAGCTTATCCTCATGGAGCCTTTTTGGCTTAATTATTGGAGGTGCCATATCCGGTATAGTCTCAGACAAGATAGGGCGGAAAAGGACCTTAGTCTATTCTATCGCTATCTATTCCTTGCTGAACATTCCGATTTTCTTTGCACCAAGCTTCGGCTTCTATGCTTTATTCCGGGTGTTGGCCGGCCTTGGCTTGGGAGCCTGTATTCCGGTCGTCACAACGATCTTCTCTGAATCCACTCCTACCAACCGCCGCGCCCTTTTCATTACCTTTGGGATGGCCTGGATGATTGTCGGTTGGGTTTTAGCAGGCTTGGTGGCTACCTATCTGGTTCCCCGGGTGGGCTGGAGATGGTGCTATCTGGTAGGCGGTTTCCCCTTCATCTACTCGATCTTCCTGCACTTCAAAATGAAAGAATCCGTCTATTGGTTAGCCAACAAAGGGAGAAATGAAGATGCGGTCAAGAGACTTCAGGAAATTGAGAAGGTTGCAACGGGCAAGGTTACCAATTGGGATCCCAACGCCCTGGTTGTCCCTCCAAAATCCAAAGTCGTCGGACCGAAGGCCCTTTTCTCCAAAACTTACCGCATGACAACGGCCGGTGTTTGGATTACCTATTTCTGCGGTTGCTTTACGGTCTATGGCATTAACGCCTGGCTGCCCTCTTTAATGCTGGAAAAAGGTCTGCAGCTGTCCTCAGCCTATGGACTATCCATTGCTCAAAATGCCGCTGCGGTCATTGCCAACTGTTCAACAGGCTTTGTGGCTGAAGTGATTGGCCGCAGAAAAAATCTGATCGGCAGCTATGGATTAGGAATTGTGGCTATTTTGATCATGGCTTTCGTGGGCAGTAGTTTTTGGGCAATCTTAGCGGCTAATATTTTCCTTGGCTTTGCCATCAACTACTCCATTACAGCAGTTCAGCCGCTGATGGCGGAGGGATATCCCACAGATATCCGCAACACAGGGGTGTCCTGGTGTCAAGCCTTTGGCCGGCTGGGCGGAGCCCTTGCCCCCATTGTGGCCGGTATGATTATCGGTTTAAATCTGGGTTACTCAAGTGCCTTTCTTTTCTATGTCGTGCCCTTGCTCTTCGGTTTACTGGCGGCCTTCCTCTTGATTAGAAATGAGACCAAAGGCAAGAGTATCGATCAAATTCAAGAAGAAAATGTTTTAAAGGCCGGCAGTTAAACCACTGGCTTGCCTTTGAGAAAGCTGCTTCCACTAACTGCTTCCAGCCGGAAGCAGTTTTCACTTCCAGGGAAAATTCCTAAAAAGAAACTGTTTTTTTCAAAATGAAAGAGTTCACTAATGCAGTACAAGCAAAGGCCTTGATTTTAGGCCCTTTGTAGCGATTGCGAGCTTGGCATGAAAATTGCATTGTATTTCAATAGGGGCATTATTATTAAATTCACGATCCCATTACTGAACAATGGAGGGAAAAAATGAGCACGAAAATTGATTTGGAACAAGAAGGTGTCGAAGTCAAAAAAGCCTGCTGCTATTTCTGTCACCAGAACTGCGGCTGCTTGGTTTATGTCAAAGACGGCAAGATCCTTCATTTCGAAGGAGACACGGAGTACCCAACCAATTCCGGCGGTTTATGCTGTCGCGGCAATGTCAATCTCATCCATCTGGACCATGAAGCAAGGGTTAATTTCCCGTTGAAACGCAAGGGGGAGCGTGGTTCGGGGGAATGGGAAAGAATTACCTGGGAACAAGCTATCGATGAAATCGGCACCAAATTAGCAGAGATTCGCCAACATTATGGAGCAGAGGCTGTAGCCACAGCCGGCGGAACTTCCCGTACCGATGACTGGGCACGGCGGCGCTTTATGAATCTTTTCGGCAGCCCTAACGGTTTCCACAACGCCCATTTATGCTGGATTCCCACCTTTATGATCGAAACAGCCGTTTATGGCTGGAGTCCTTTTGAAATTGACCTGGGCAGCAGCCGATGTCTGGTCTTGTGGGGACAGAATCCGGCAATATCCACTTTGCCTGAAATGAGCGGCGTCAGCGGCCTTAAAGCGAACGGGCTGAAAGTCATCGTTATTGATCCACGCTATACGGAAACAGCCGCCAAAGCGGATCTCTGGATACCCGTACGCCCTGGATCAGACCTGGCTTTAGCCTTGGCTTGGATCAATGTCATCATCTATGAAGGCTTAGCTGATTATGATTTTGTCTATGAATACTGTCAGGGTTTTGATGAATTGACGGCTCATGTGGAAGAATTCACTCCCGAGTGGGCTGAACCTTTGACCGGAGTCAGCGCCGATCTTATTCGTGAAGGGGCACGGATGTACGCCATGAACAAACCCGGCAATATCCAGTGGGGTACGGCTCTTGACCAAATCGGCAAACCTGCCGGCGCTACCCAGCATGCCCGGGCCATCTTAAGAGCCATTACCGGCAACCTGGACTGCCCCGGAGCGGATCTTCTCACCGGCCCCAGTCTGGAATTTGTGACTGACGAAGAAATGGAACTCAATGAGTTCTTAACGGAAGAGCAGCGGGCCAAGCAACTGGGCTCGGATAAATTCAAACTGGTAACCTGGCCCGGATACGGCCGCATCGCCGAAATAGCCAAGAAGTATTGGGGCAAGGCGCCTACCGCAGAATGGATGTGTGAGGCCCATCCTCCCACAGTCTTTAACGCTATCCTGACCGGAGAACCCTATCCGGTGAAAGCTTTGCTGGTTTCGGCGACGAATCCGGTCAATTCCTATGGTGAAAGCCAAAAGGTCCTGGCCGCCTTAAAAGCGGTGGATTTTATGGTAACCTGCGACTATTGGCTGACCCCCACCGCCATGCTTTCCGATTATGTGCTGCCCATGGCGGGCTCCTTTGAGCGGCCGACGATTACCTCCACCTATGGCTGTTCGGATTTCTTAATGTGTTCACAACGGGCCATTCAGCCCATGTATGAGCGGCACAGCGATTTTGAATTCTGGCGGGATCTGGGCATCCGCCTGGGGCAAAAAGAGCATTGGCCTTGGGAAACTCTTGAAGATGCTTATTTTTACCGGATTAAAGATCTGGGCTATGGTGTGGAAAGTTATGATGAATTCGTGGAGTATTACCGTTTCCACTTCCCGGAACGGGAGTATTTCAAATACAAAGAAAAAGGCGGATTTGGCACCCCTTCGGGTAAAGTGGAGATCTACTCCAGTGTGTTGGAGGAATTAGGCTATCCCCCCCTGCCACCCTATATAGCTCCCGTTGAAAATGAGGTGGATTATCCGGAACTTGCTAAAGAGTATCCTTTAATCCTAACCACAGGGGCAGGTGTAATGCCTTTTCATCATTCGGAACACTTCAATATTAAGGAACTGCGCTTTATCCGCCATGAACCCCATATGGAAATCAATCCTGATACTGCGGCAGAGTATGGCATTCAGGAAGGGGATTGGGTCTGGGTGGAGACCCGGCGGGGCCGCATTAAACAAAAAGCCAGCTTAACCGAAGGCATCAGGCCCGGCACAGTCTTCACGGAACGGGGCTGGTGGTATCCGGAAAGAGATCTGCGCAATCCGGAATTGGGTGGTTGTCTGGAATCCAACACCAACGTTCTTACCAGTACGGCAGATGAAGATTGTGATCCATTGAGCGGCAGCTGGGCCAACCGCGGTCTCTTGTGCAAGGTCTATAAGGTAAGCAGCTCAGACAGAAGGGAGGACAAATAAGATGGCACGTTATGCAATGGTTATTGATACACGGAAATGTACGGGCTGTCAGTCCTGCACAGTGGCTTGCCGGGTCAATAATGAACTGCCCATCGATATGATTTATAATCCGGTCATGACCCATGGGCCCCTGGGAAAATTTCCTCATGTGAGGATGGTCCATATTCCTTCTTTATGTATGCATTGTGGCAATTCTCCCTGTGTGGATGCCTGCCCCACCGGGGCATCCCAGCAGCGTGAAGACGGCATCGTCTGGGTGGAAGAAAACAAATGCGTGGGTTGTAAAGCCTGTGTCATGGCCTGCCCTTATGGGGCCCGTGTGTCCAATGGGGCAAAGGGAACCGTCCAGAAATGCAACTTCTGTAAGGATGACCGGGTTGATCAAGGCAAAGTGCCCTGGTGTGTGCAAACCTGTCACCAAAAAGCCCGGATTTTTGGCGATATTGAGGATCAGGACAGCGAAGTATTCAAACTGGTCAATAAAACCAAGACCACAGGGCGCTTGTTGGAAGAACTGGGGACTGAACCCTTTGTCTATTATCTTTATTGATGGGAGGGATAGAAATGAGCCAAAAACATGAAACATGGGGCTGGATGTTAGCCGTGGACTTCTTTTTTGCCGGCATGGGGGCCGCCATGCTGCTCTTTGCCGGGATCGCCGAATTATTGACAGGCAGCAATCTCTCCACGGTGGGGATTCTGGCCGGGGCAGTGTTTATCGCTATGGGAGCCGGGTTGTTAGTCCTGGAATTAGGGAGACCTTTCCAGGCTTTGCGGGTATTTATGAACCCTAAAGCCATCTTAACCTTTGGGGCATGGAATATGTCCATCGCCATTGTCGCCGGCCTCTTTTTAGGTACGTCCTGGCTGGAAGCTTTTCCTTGGTTCGGCCTGGTCGGATTTCGTAAAATCCTGGCCATTGTCTGTATTTTCACCGGTTTTGTAGTTGCTGCCTATCCGGGGGCACTCCTGGCACGGCATAAAGCTCGTCCTTTCTGGAATGGGCCGGGCATGATGGTGCTCTTTTTAACCTCTTCTTTATTGACGGGCCTATCCGCCTATGTGGTAGTAGGTTGGCTGAGCGGGGCGGCACCTGTGATTTATAGTGCTTTCCCGGCCATAGGGGCGGGGCTTTGTGCTTTCCAATTGGTTATATGGATCGGCTATCTTTGGATTAAGAGTTCGGGAACTACTGAGCGGGAAGTGGCGGCTGTTAAGCGCTGGACCAGCGGGAACTTTGCCAACCCTTTCCGGATCGGGTTTATGTTCCTGGGCACGGTGGTGCCCTTGGTACTGTTTCTCATTCCTAATGGATTCTCCACAGGAGTGGCCGGGATCCTGGCAATCCTGGGCGGAGTAATCATGCGCAATCTGGTGGTCTATGCCGGTCAGGATCGCACCTGGCTGCCCGGAGAAGAAAAATATCGGTCAAGACTTCCCCATGGTGATGAAGCTTTCTTACAAAAGGTTTGGACAAAACAGATTTAAAGGGCGGTTGTACTTGTTTCCGCAGCAGCTGGCTGCTGCGGAAACATCGTTCCCAGGCAGAGGCAATTTTAATAGCTTAAGTGATGAAAATAACTTGATTTGCAAAATGGAGGAAGAAGTGTATGAAGCTGCAATGGGAAGAAGGGACGACATTAGCGCAGACACAAAGCGTTTGTCCCCTCTGTCTGAAGGTTGTCCAGGCCCGGATTACCGTTCATGATCAGGCGGTTTATATGGAGAAGGAATGTTCCGAGCACGGCTATTTTACCGTTTATTTATGGCCGGATGTCAATCATTATCAATGGATGCAGCAGTTTAACCTGCCGGCGCTGCCTCCTCATTCGCCTGTGGCCGTCCGGGATGGGTGTCCCAGTGATTGCGGGTTGTGCGAGGCTCATCTGCGCCAGCCGACCCTAGTGGAGATTGAGGTAACGGAAGGGTGCAACCTCCGCTGCCCGGTCTGTTTTATGGCAGCCAATGATTTTCGTCCCGATCCCAATCCAAGCTTAGAGGCACTTGGGGAAAAGTACCGTTATATTCTTAGACACACCAACCCCGATACCAGTATCCAGCTGACGGGGGGAGAACCCACCACCCGTGAGGATTTGGCCGATATTATCCGTTTAGGCCGGGAGATCGGCTTTCAGGCTATTGAAGTGAATACCAACGGGGTGGTGATCGGCCGGAACCCGGATTATCTGCAGAAACTTGCCGAGGCAGGAGTCAGCGGCATCTATCTCCAATTTGACGGGTTGACAGGGGAGGTCTATGAGCAAATACGGGGTGAGAATTTATTGCCCGCCAAGCTTAAAGCCATTGCCAACTGCCGTGAGGCGGGGGTACAAGTGGTTTTAGCCATGACGGTGATCGAAGGAATCAATGAAAAGCAGCTGGGGGAAGTGCTTAAGTTTGCCCTGGCCAACAAAGATGTGATTGTGGGAATTGCGTACCAGCCGGCCTTTGGTTCCGGGCGGTTCGATGTGCCCTTGTCCAAGCGTTTGACTATGGGAGATGTGATCTTTATGCTGGCTGAGCAGAGTGAGGGTATCCTCGAACCCTATGATTTTTGGCCCTTGGGCTGTTCCAATCCTTTATGTTCCAGCTCCGCTTACCTGGTGGAGGATCAGGGTAGAATCGCCTCCCTTTCGCGGCGGCTCACTCCCCGGGAATACAGGGAAGCCATTAATCCCCAGAGTCCCCAAGGTTCGGTTTTTGCCGATATTGCTTTGATGAACTATCCGGATCTTGAACCGGGTTTAACCATCCTCATCGAAAATTATATTGATGCCCGCACGATGGACTTAAAAAAACTGCGGGAATGCAGCATGATCGTTGCCGGCAAATCCGGTGGGCTGACTCCTTTTTGCGGATATCAATTGACCAATATCCATGGCGAAAAGCTATCCGAAATCAGAAAACATCATGATAATCAGAAAGCATCAAGGTGAAGGCGTATGAGTGAAAGAAAAGTCGTTCCGACCAACTGCCGCTTCTGCGGCTATCAATGCGGACTCCTGGCTACGGTGGAGAATGGCAAAGTCCGCAAAGTGCAGCCGGATTCTTCCCGCTATCCCCATAATGCCGGGATCATGCGGGGCTGCAAGCGTTGGCCGTTGATTAGCGAAGTGATGGAGCATCCCCAAAGAATCAACTATCCTCTTAAGCGGGTCGGGGAAAGAGGCAGCGGCCGCTGGGAAAGAATATCCTGGGAACAGGCCCTGGACGAAATAGCCGCTAAGCTGGCCGGTCTCAAGGAAGAGTTTGGCCCGGAGGTCCTGGCCACCAGTATCGGCGGACCCCACACCACCTTCTGGCCTTTGCACCGGTTTTTGGCTCTTTTTGGCAGTCCCAACAATATGGGCATCGGTCAAATCTGCTGGAACCCCGGCATCTGGGCCAATACCCTGACCTATGGCTGGCCTGTGGATATGGAGCTGGACCCGGAGGGGACGGAATGCGCTATCCTCTGGGGGGTTAACCCCTCTCAGTCGGATAACTCTTTGTTCTGGCATACCGTTCAGGAATTTAAACGCCGGGGCAAACCCTTAATTGTGGTGGATCCCCGTTTAACCGGGACGGCACAGGAAGCTCAGCTGTGGCTGCCGGTGCGTCCGGGGACGGATGCGGTACTGGCTTTAGGGCTTTTGCATGTGATTGTTCAAGAGAAACTCTATGCTGAAGAGTTTGTGCAGAATTGGTGTCATGGTTTTGAGCGGTTATGTGACCATCTCATTCCTTATACTCCCGCTTATGTGGAAGAGGTTACGGGTGTGAAAGCAGAGGATGTTGTCAAAGCTGCCCGCCTCTATGGAAAAAGTACCCCGGCTTGCCTGTACAGCGGCAGAGGGATCGATCAACTGGGCTTAAACAGTTTTCCCACCCATCGTGCCCTGGCCATCTTAAGAGCCATCACCGGCAATCTGGATGTGCCCGGGGCTTCCCACTTGAGTGAGATGCCTGATTTTATTCCGGAGTTGGAGCTGGAACTCAGCGAACCCTATGCCGCAACATCTCCTCGGTCGGTATCCCAGGAGAAGCTCCTGTTGCAATCCTATCAAGGCTATGCCAAAGTTCGCGAGCAGACCATGAAGCACAAGAAGCGCCTGCCCATGCGCTATTTAACCTCTGCCCATCCCCATCGCGTCTGGAAGGCCATGCTGACAGGAGAGCCTTATCCCATCCGCTCCATGATCGTGATGGCTTCCAACCCACTCCTGACTCAAGCCGACACTCAGCTGGTCTACAGAGCCTTAAAGAGTCTGGACCTTTTGGTGGTATTGGAGCTGTTTGAAACCCCCACCTCCATGCTGGCGGATTATGTGCTGCCCAGCGCCGGGGTGCTGGAGCGGCCCCTTTTGGAGACTAAGGCCGGGGTGGCCAATATTGCTTATGGAGGGGATCAGGCCGTCGGGCCTTATTATGAACGCCGCCCGGACTATGATTTCTGGAGAGAGTTAGGACTGAGACTGGGGCAGGAAAAGGCATGGCCTTGGCAGACTTACCGTGAAGCCCTGGAATACAGTTTATCCCCCCTGGGCACTACCTGGGATGACTTTTCCGGCAGCGGACTTTATTATCAGGACAATGAGTATCTGAAATATGAGGAGCCCGATGGGCAGGGAAAACCCCAAGGATTTGCCACGGTAAGCGGGAAGGTGGAGATCTACAGCGAACTGCTCCGGGAAATGGGAGCGGATCCCCTGCCCAGTCCCCGGGCACTTCCCCAAGGAAATGCAGACTTTTCCCTGATGCTCATGAGCGGTGCCCGGTTCCAGCCTTACTACGCTTCCAGCTATCATCAGCTGGAAAAGTTGCGGCGGCTGCATCCGGAGCCGATTGCGGAAATGAGTCCGGTGACGGGAGAGAAACTGGGCATCGAGGAAGGCTCCCTGGTGGATGTGGAGACAGAGAGAGGGAAAGCCCGTTTCAGGACCCGGTTTGTTCCCATGTGCGATCATGTGGTGAGCGTGGAGTATGGCTGGTGGTATCCGGAGATGAAGGCGTCGGAACCGGAACTGGGGGGGATTTGGCTGGCCAATGCCAATCTGCTCACCAGTGGGGATTTTGACGCTTCGGATCCCTTAGTAGGGACCTGGACCTATAACGGGATTCCCTGCAGGGTTGCCAAGGTATAACAATAGCAAGGTATAGCGAGGTACTACAAAATATAACAAAGTAACAAAGTAAACAAAGAAGGAGGCCTGGCTCCATGGCGGCAACCATTGCCTTTGCCCAAGGGCAAAGTGAACAGCAAGTGATGGGAATTTTAGGTGCCTATGGTATGGGCATACCTGGAGATGTTGAAGAACTGCTCACCGTTCAAGAGAATGAAGAAATAACGGCCGTGGCCAAGATCGCGGAGTTTGCTGAGGGCAGGTTTTTTCTGGAGGTTATCGGGGTGAAGGATGGGAAGCGATCCCAGGGTGCCGGCAGGCTGCTCTTAGGGAAGATCCTGGCGAATCCCTGGGAATGCTGCCGATATGCATTTTCTGAACAGGAAAATAACCGGGAGTATACTGTGTCAACTTTAGCAAGAGGATATGCGCTGGGTTTCTATGAAAAGATGGGTTTTCAAGCCTGTACACCGGCAGAGATCCCGGAATGGTATCGGGATCAATGTGAGGAATGTCCCGAGCGGAGTACTTGTGAGCCAATGCCGATGATTTATAGTGGAGGAGAGCGAAAATGAAAAAAGCAATCTTAGTATTCACGAAAGTACCGCGGGTAGGGGACTGCAAGACCCGTTTGACAGAAGCCCGGGGAGGTATTCTTACCTACGAGGAGGCCACCCAGTTCTATGAGGCCTGTGTGCTGGATGTGATGGATGTGTGCCTTTCCGTGGAAGAAGCTGATTTTTGGATTTGTTATAACATGGATGGGGATCGCCCTTATCTGGATACTCTTTTGGCTCAGGTTAAGCACCCGGAGAGAATTGCCGGGGTCTTCTCCGATCAGGGAGGGAGCTTTGATGATTGCATGCAATATGCTACAGATTATATTCTTAAGTCCGGCGCCCAGGAGCGGCTGGCCGATGCGGTTTTGATCAGCGGCGGGGATTTACCTACCCTCCAGCCCCATATCCTTAAAGATGCCCTGAAAAAGCTTGAGGTTTTGAGTCACAGCGAAGCAGGATATAAGGTTGCCCTCAGGAAGGTTCAGGATCAAGACGGGATGGAGATTGGTGCCGCTCTGGTTGAAGGAGCCTGTCAGGAAGGCGGTTTTTCCTTAGTGGGGCTGACCTGTACGACGGATTTTGACTTCCATTCCGTTTTCTACAATATGGATGGGGTCACCGCCTTGGATATGCTGGCTGCCAAAGCCATCCGAGAAGAGCTTCCTTTAGCCTATGTGGAAGAAGTTCCCGATGTGGATATCCCTGTGGATTTGGCCAGCCAGATCCCGATGCTGCGGGTCATAGAACATGCCGCCCGCTATGATGATTTAATCATGGTGCCCCACAGAACCATTGGGATTTTAAATCAGTTGGGCATTGAATCGGTGGCTTTACCGCCGGAAAAAAAGCCGGTTTAAATGATAGACCATCGAAAAGATTAGGGGGTGATAGTTATGCTGCCATTATTTGAGCCGATCCGGATTAAAGATTTAGAAATAAAGAACCGCATCGTTATGCCCCCTATGGCTCTGGATATTGCCACAGAGCAGGGTGCCATAACCCATAAATTAATCGAGCACTATCGGATGCGCACCCGGGGTGTGGGCATGATTATTGTCGAGCATGCTTATGTTAACCCTGAGGGGAAGGCTCATCCCCGTCAGTTAGGAATTCATAGGGATGACTTAATTCCAGCCCTGGAGCATCTGGCTGCCGAAATCCATAAGCAGGGAGCGGTGGTGGGAATCCAAATCAGCCATGGGGGAGCGAGATCCATGGGGAATATTTGCGGTCCCTCCAGTATCCAATCCCAATATCTGACACGATTCGGAGAGGCTGATCGGAAAAACTGCCGGGTCCTGCCCAGGAAGCTGGATCAGGAAGGGATCAAAGGAATTATTGCGGACTTTGCCCGGGCCGCCCGCCGGGCCCAAAAAGCCGGTTTTGATTTCGTGGAAATTCATGGTGCCCATGGCTATTTAGTCAACCAGTTTTACTCCCCTCTCACCAATATCCGTCACGATGAGTATGGCGGTTCACTGGAACGGCGCTTGACTTTCCCCCTGGAAGTGGTCAAAAGTGTGAGGCGTGCCGTAGGCAGAAGCATGCCGGTATTTTATCGCCTGGGAGCAGACGACCGTCTCCCCGGCGGCAACACAGTCCAGGATAGTGCCCTTGCGGCACAGGCTTTAGAGGCGGCAGGAGTGGACTGTCTGGATCTCTCCGGGGGCATTTCCGGTTATCTCCGCCATGGGGAAGAGGGCTTCTTTGCCTATATGGGCCAAGCGATCAAGCCCCAGGTCACTATTCCGGTTATGGTTACCGGCGGAATTAAAACAGGGAATAAAGCCAATGAAATGATCGCCGGCGGTATTGCCGATTTTGTCGGTGTGGGCCGTACCCTCTTGAAAGAGAATGAGTGGGCTTACAAGGAATGGGTCAGGATGGGTTCCGGAACCTGCCCTTATCAGGCGATTTAGAGAAAGGGAGTATGAGCTAATGAATGCCGTATTAGAAAACATTGAGAACAGTGAAGCCCACTTCCGGTTTACGATTGACTACAAAGTCTTTGCGGACGCTCTGGAAAAGACCTATAAGAAGAATAAGGAGAACTATCAGGTCGCAGGGTTCCGTAAAGGAAATGTCCCCCGCTCCGTCATCGAATCCCAATATGGCCCCACAGTCTTTTACCAGGAAGCCCTGGACTTGATCATGACCGAAGAATATGAGAAAGCAGTGGAGAGTCTGGCTCTCAACACCATAGGTGACCCGGATATTGAAGTAGGAGAGATCGAAAAGGGGCAGGAGCTGAGCGTAAAAGCCAGTGTACCCGTCGTACCGGAAGTGACCCTGGGACAACTGGAAGGAATAGAGGTTGTCATGCCGAAGGCCAGGGAAGTAAAGGAAAGAGATATCGACAAGGTTTTAGAGGAGCTTCAGTACAAGAACAAAAAGATTACAGATAAGGAGATAGCACCGGCTGAAAAGGGAGACACAGTTACTGTAGACTATGATTGTGAACTGGATGGTACAAAATTTGAACCGGTCGTGGATTACAAGGCCCTGCTTGACGACAGTTCAGACACCATGGGCTTCGAGGGCCAGCTTGAGGGTGCTCAGAAAGGAGACATCCTTGATATCAAAAAAGTTCTTCCCCACGATCATCCGCAGCCTCAGATTGCGGGCAAGACGGCCTGTTTTAAAGTCACAGTGAAAAAGGTGGAGAGAATCGAGATTCTGCCTTTAGATGACGCCTTTGCGCAAAAGGTGGGCAATGTGAGCACAATGGAGGAATTCCGCGCTGAAATTAAGAAAAACCTTGAGCAAGCTGCGGCACAGCGGGTACAAATGCAGCGCAATAATGCCATTTTGAGTGAGCTATTCAAGCGATGTCAGGTCAAGATCCCGGAGTCACTGATCATGCAGCGGGCCATGAGCATGCTGGAGCAGTTCTCCGGCCAGTTGGAGGCTGAAGGGGGAACCTTGGATCTTTATCTCCAGCTGATCAATAAAAAAAGCGGAGACTTTAAAAGAGAAGTTTGGGAAGATGCCGAGAATTCTCTGAAAGCAGATTATATCCTGGATAAGATCATTAAAGAAAAGGGCTACACCGTCAGCGAGGAGGAACTCAACCAAGGCTGTGAGAAGTTTGCCCTCAGCATCAATATGTCGCCGGAGAATGCCAGACAAAAGCTGGGGCCTCTTGTCCATAAAGTCGAGCATGATCTTAAAGCGGAAAAAGCATTCCAATATCTGTTGGAACATGCTGTGATCAGGGAAGATAATGGAGATAAAACGGCCTGATACCAGTATGGGCATATGGCCAGTGCAGCTGCCGAAAGGAATGAAGATTATCCAAAAGGGGAGTATCGCTGACTACTCTAAATAGAGTAGTTTGGCAATACTCCCTTTTCGCATAATGGCAATTCATGCTGCCGGTTGCGTTGAGCGAGAGACCAGGAGCCGTTGCTCACGAACTAACCAGTTCGTGGGCAGCGGCTCTTTTTTGCTTGTTGATGGGTGCAGATTTTTCAGAGAACCCTTTGATGTTCCTGCCGCTGTTTCAAAATAGTAAATTGCCGGTTTTTTTCTCAAAAAAACGGAATTTATTGCTACACCCTCCATTATCTATCGCATTCCGGTGGTTTTGCTGAAGGGCCGGCACAGAAAGGGGCTTAAACAGCGGGTTTCAGGGGCTGGCACGGTTTTTGCAAAGTATAGTGTCTGCGCAGGTAAGACGTAGTGAGAGAAAGGAGGAATCGGAGAATGTGCTTCAGACCGCCGGCCGCCGGTAAACCGGTCATCTGCCCTAAATGCCAAAAGGTCAACCCACCCCAGGAAAAACAATGCAAGCACTGCGGAGAACCCTTAAAAAAACAGCCTGAAAATTAGCTCTTATCCGTCCCTGGTGGGCGGGAAAATGTACGGGAGGTAATTATGTATGGAGCATAGGCAAGACATGGTCAAAAGCTGGGCTGACCCTTCGGCATTGGGCAATATCTGTATCGGACTGCTTTTGCTTGCTCAGTGGGGGTTTTTTACGGGGATCACAGGTCCCGCCACAGGGATCGTCCTCTTACCCTGGCTGCTGACCGCTATCCCTGTCATCTTTGTCATCGTGTTTATTCAGTTTCGCTTGGGCGATTTTGTGGGAGGTACGGTTAACGGGCTCTTAGGAATTGTATTAATGGGCCAGGGGGCGGTTAAGGGAATCATTGCCCTGCTGTTTATCCTGTATGGGAAAGACATGCCCCCAACCTATGGGGCTGACGCCGGGTTGACCGACGCCCTCCCTCTGCTGTGCGCTTTTGTCGTTCTTTTGGCCGCCGGTTTTCTCTCCGGCCTGGGGCAAAGCAAAATCCAAGCCATCTGCGTTTGGGTTGCCGCTGTGGGCTTTCTGCTGATGGCGCTGGCCAGCCTGGGGATTAACCCCGTACTGGGGCTTGTGGGCGGCTGCTGTATGCTGGTTATCGGCCTCTGGCTTTTTTATGCCGGAATTGCCCTGCTTCTTAACGGGGCTGCGGGAAAAAGCCTTCTGCCCCTGGGCAAGCCCTTCGGCAAAAAGTAAGGGACTAAGCTTTGACCTTGATCCCAGCGGAGGAATCTGCTGGCAGAGTCGTGATTACAGAGTTGTTATTTTTTAAATGAAGATTAGGAGGTACATGAATCATGAGCACGGTAAAATTGGATACCCTTGCCGCAGTTAACGACCTTGGTAAACCGTGGCGCTATGAGGAGGACGGGCTGACCGTCACCCGGACCGCCGTCTGGTCCCCGCCGGGCTGCCATCCTGTGGGCTGCGGGCTTAAACTCTACACCAAGGACAACAAGCTCATCCGGGTGGAGGGGGATGAAAACCACCCGGTCACCCAAGGACGCCTTTGCGTCCGCTGTATCAGCCTGAAAGACTATGTTTACAACAAAAGCCGGATCACCTACCCCATGAAGCGGGAACGCCAATACCGGGGTCAGGCGGATAAATGGGAACGCTGTACCTGGGATGAGGCCATCGACATTATTGAAAAGAACTACCGTGAGATCACCGCCAAGTATGGTCGTGAAAGCATTATTCTCTTTGCCGGCACCGGACGGGAGGGCGGTACTCTCAATCCTTATGGTTCCATGATGCTGGGCACTCCCAACTACACCTACACCCAATCCGGTTATGCCTGCTATGTTCCGCGCCTGGCCGGAACGGCCTATATGCTGGGCGTAACTTATCCGGAGATCGATTATGCCGGCGGCCTGCCCGGGCGCTATGATGATCCGGAATATCAGGTGCCGGAGGTTCTGGTTCTCTGGGGCAAGGCGCCTTTGGAATCCAACGGCGACGGCTTCTTCGGGCATGCGGTGATCGATCTGATGAAGCGGGGCACCCGCCTGATCGTGGTCGATCCCCGGGTCAACTGGCTGGCCAGCAGGGCGGATGTTCATCTGCGCCTCCGCTCCGGCACCGATGCCGCCCTGGGAATGGCCATGCTCAATGTGATTATTTCCGAAGATCTCTATGACCATGATTTTGTGAAGTACTGGTGTTACGGCTTTGAGGAACTGGCGGAACGGGTAAAAGAGATGCCGGTGGAAAAAGCCGCGGAGATCACAGGCATTCCCGCCGACAAGATCGTGGAAGCGGCCCGCATGTACGCCGCCGCTACACCCGCAGCCCTGCAGTGGGGACTGGCTATCGATCAGAAAGCCAATGGGATGCAGGCCGGTCAGTGTATCGTAGCTCTGATGGCCATTACCGGCAACGTGGATGTGCCCGGCGGCCAGATCCTGGCCGACATCAATTTCGGTCTGAATGAAGTGGGCTTTGGTATTGAAGAGGGCGTGGGTAAAGAACTCATGGACAAGATGATCGGGCTGGATAAATATCCGGTTTACTGCAACACCATCCTCAACGCCCATGCCGATATGATGCTGGAAACCTGCGAAACCGGCAAGCCCTATCCCATCAAGTTCGGATTCTATGCCGGCAACAACCTGATGTCCTGTACTTCGGCCGAACCCAAGCGCTGGCATGACGCCCTGGTGAAGACCCTGGATTTCTGCTTTACCATCGACTGCTTCATGACCCCTTCCGCCGAAGCCACCTGCGAGGTCTTTCTGCCTCTGGCCGCTGCAGCTGAGGAAGACGGGGTGTCCTTCACCCACTACAGCGGCTCCCCGGTGACCACCAACTTTATGAACCAGGCCTTTACCACCGGAGAAGCCCTCTCGGATATTGAAGCCTGCTTCAAAGTGGGCAAACGCCTTAACCCCCATATGTTTGAAGAATATCAGGATTATCATGATTTCATCGACCATCTGCGCCTGAGCCGCAAACTGCGGTTTGAAGAAGCCAAAAAAGAAGTCACGATTCAGCGCGATGTGAAATACTACAAGTACGAAACCGGCGATCTGCGCATGGATCACTCCCCCGGCTTCAACACCCCCACCGGGAAGGTGGAACTCTATTCCACGGTTTTTGAGCAGTTCGGGGAAGATCCGCTGCCCTATTATGAAGAACCCCAGTACAGCCCGGTGAACACCCCCGAATTGTTGGCGCAATACCCCTTCGTCCTGACCACCGGGGCCCGCACCTTTGCCTTTTTCCATTCGGAAAACCGCCAGGTCCCTTATTGCCGCGAACTGAACCCGGACCCGCTGCTGGAGATCAACCCGAAGACAGCCAAGCGCCTGGGCATCGCCAACGGACAGTGGTGCGAGGTTTGGAACCAGTTCGGCTCTGCCAAACTCAAGGCCAAGGTATCGGAAGTCGTGGATGAACAGACCATTCATGCCCAGCATGGCTGGTGGTTCCCGGAAGAAGAAGGATCGGAACCGAATCTGTACGGCACCTTCCGTTCCAATATCAATAACCTGGTGCCGAATTTCCACACCGGTAAATTGGGCTTCGGAGCGCCTTTCAAATGCCTGCTCTGCAATGTCAGACCCCTTGACGAGAATCTGGATACGGACATGAACGAAATATGGGAAAAATTCAAAAGGGAGGATCAGTAACCATGAGTGAAGCATACGGACTCCTTATTGACTACGAATACTGCAGCGGCTGCGAATCCTGCGTGGTGTCCTGCAAAGAGGAGCATAATTATCCGGTAGGGAAATGGGGCATCCGCCTCTATGATGACGGCCCCTGGACTATAGAAGGGGACAGGTTCAATTTTAACCGGATTCCCATACCCACGGATCTTTGCGACCTTTGCGCGGACCGCACCGCCACCGGGCGGGGACCGATCTGTGTTCATCATTGCCTGGCCAATGTCATGACCTACGGACCGGTAAAAGAGCTGGCTGAGAAATTAGCCGCCAAGCCCAAGCAGGTCCTTTGGGTGCCCCAGTATAAGCCGCTGGAAGCCAAGGGGAAATTTGTTTCCCAAAATGAGAAACGTCACCGTGCCGCCGCCATTGAAGTCAAAGCTGTGGACCACTTCCAGAACACGGTGCACCGCGCCGATGACCGGGTGGAACTGGTGGATATCAAGAAAGTGGAAGACAAGTAATGGCGGAGAAATACAGGCAGCGTTCGGGGCAATGCGCCCTTGTCCGCTACCGGGGCGGCCCGGTGGGGGAAGAGATGGTGGAAGACCGTTCCCAGGGTGAACCGGTGCGGATTATCATTGGCGCCGGTCAGGTGCCCCCGGGAGTGGAGGATATCCTGAATGAGATGGAGATTGGCAGCCAGGGAGAGTACCTTATTCCCAGCGCCAAGGCCTACGGTGCCCATGATCCGGAGGGTGTGAAGACTTACCCCCGCTGGTTTGTCAAGGGCGGGGAACGGCTGGAGCCGGGGAGCATCATCGCCTGGGAACATCCCATTTCGAGGCAGTCTGTGCCGGTCAAGTGCATCGCTGCAACCCGGGACACTGTGACCATCGATTTTAATCATCTGCTGGCGGGAAAGGATCTATGCTACTGGTTTGAACTGGTGGCCCTTTTGGATTAGACGACGGTTCTTTGACGGAGCAGTCTGAGCTTCGTTTCTGAAGAAAGCGGGCTTCCGCCGGCAGTTGCCGGCGGAGTCCCAAGGGGAGGCCATGATGTGCGGATATGGATGCACCTTATGTAACCGGTGCGGCAAGCTCACCAAAATATTGAACCGCAGAACCCGAATATGCCCTGACTGTCGTACTGAACCTCCAGCCGAGGCCATATTCTGCCCCGAATGCGGCCGCAAGCTCCCTCCCGTATACCCGCCGCCCCCAGGAGAAGTTGTTCCCAAAGCCTCACGATCAGAATCTTGACCGCCGGCATGTGTCGGCGTTTTTCTCATGTACACAATTATATGAATATGAGTTTTCAGAGCAGGAGAATATGGCAAAGGACAATCCGGAGAAAAGTGATGCAAGAATTGTGAAAAGATGTATAATGGAAGTAAAGTTGAGGCCAGCCTTGGAAGGGGCGATTATGGATGTTATCTATTGACAATTATCTGAGTCCAATCATAAGGAATATCGATAGCTCGTTAAGGTTCGAGCTTGATGAAGCAGATATTGTTTATATTGACAAGGTCAGGCAATTAAAGCTGGATTTGATTAACAACAGAGTTAAACTCAAAGATGTTGATATAGTGCGCCTTGATATTGCCGAATCCTGGCTGAGGTCGTTTCAGGAATATCATGTGGATATGCAGGATTGCTCCAAAGCGCCGGCCCTTAACCAGAAAGCATTTTCCAAGAGAGTAAGTGAAAAAGAAAAGCTGTTAAAAGCTGCCGAGCCCTATATCGAACAGCTTGAAAGCATCGCAGCCAACACCCATTGCTTTATCATGCTGACGGATGAACAGGGAGTCATTTTAAGGGTGGTTGAAGGTGACTTTCAGGAAGCCAAAAACACCAACACCCAATTGCAGCTCTTACCGGGAGGGGTATGGACAGAAGCAACAGTGGGGACATGCTCCCATGCCCTCAGCATTCTTTTGCAATGCCCTACCCAGGTTTGTGGCTCCGAGCACTATTGTGAAAGCTTTTCTCATTCCTCCTGTTCCTCAGCCCCGATCTTTAATGCCAACGGCGGCCTGGAGGGGGTTCTCTCCATCGCCAGTCCATATATACAGCGGCAGAGCTCTCATTCCTTGGGGTTGGTGGTTTCCACGGCCTGGGCTATCCAGAACGAAATTCAGCTGTTAGGAAAAAATAGATTGTATGCCATCCCGGCCCAGGAGCGATCTCCCAATCATTCAGAAGCCCAATTCAAGTTTAAAGAGATTCTTGGGGAATCGGCAGCTATGCTGACGACCATAGATAATGCCAGAAAATTTGCCAGGATCGAGGCCAATATCCTGATTCAAGGGGAGAGCGGTACCGGAAAAGAAGTATTTGCTCAGTCCATCCACAATGAAAGCCGTCCCAGGGGACCCTTTGTGGCGGAAAACTGTGCGGCGATCCCCAGAACGCTGATTGAAAGCGAATTGTTCGGGTATGAAGGGGGCTCCTTTACCGGAGCGGAACGCCAGGGCCGGATCGGGAAAATTGAGCAGGCCAATGGGGGCACCCTCTTTTTGGATGAAATCGGCGATATGCCTTTGGAACTGCAGGCCGTGCTTTTAAGAGTGATCGAAGAAAAAAAGGTGAAACGGGTGGGAGGGAACCGCTCTATCCCGGTGGATTTCCGCTTGATTACAGCGACCAATAAGGATCTGCTTAAGCTGACCAGGAATAATCAATTTCGTGAAGATTTATATTATCGTATCGCCACCTTTAAGATCTGCATCCCTCCTTTACGGGAACGGGGGGGAGATATCCTCCATCTGGCGGAGCATTATATAAAGCTGTATGCCCAAAAACAAAAGATCCGCGTCCCCTCCCTGAGCAAAACAGCCAAGTATATGCTGCTGAAATACGATTGGCCCGGCAATGTGCGGCAATTGCAGAATGCGGTTCTCTACGCGGTCACGATGGCCAAGAACGGGCAGATCAGGCCGGAGGATTTTCCCAGTGAGATCGTGCTTGAAAACACTCAGGCCAATAACCCCAAGGCGCAGCCTTTAACGCTCGGCAAAGTGAATGACTGTGGCAAAGATAAGATAACATCTATAAATGAGTTGGAGAAAGTAGCCATCGAAAGGGCTTTGCAGCAGACCAACAACAATATCCGCATCGCTTCGGAATTGCTGGGGATGAGTAAATCAACCCTTTACCGGAAGATTAAAGAATATGATTTGTTTCTCAAAAATTAAAGCAGGTTTTTCATTTCATCCCTGATTTTACTCAAAAACGGGTCCCAAAATGAGAAAATGGGCTGAAAGATATTTTTTGAAGAGGATTTTGTCTCAAAATCCTCTTTTTTGCTGTCCCCTAAACTTAGAAAAAGGTCAAACCCCCTGAATTTAAAGGCTCTTGAGCAGTTGGCATGATTATTGCTATGGATTACGGTTAGGCCAATATAAATAATTACTTTTTAGGAGGCATGCATGGATGGAAGGAAATGAATTGAACCGGCGTAATTTTTTGAAGGGGGCCGCCGGGGTTGTCAGCGCGGCTGCTGTGGGAGTATTGGCGGGTTGCAGCAGCCAAACGGCCGCTAAAGGGACCTACACCCCCGGTACCTACTCGGCTACAGCTGAAGGGATCAGCACCATAAAAGTCACCATGACCTTCGATGCCGAGAGAATAACCGATGTTCAGCTGGATGTTTCCGGCGAGACCAAGGACATCGGGCAGGCGGCCGGTGAGACCCTCAGGCAAAAGCTGCTGGAAGCACAGTCCGCGGCCATTGACGTGGTAAGCGGGGCATCGGTCACCAGCCAGGGGGTTATGAAAGCCGCCGCGGCCTGTATCGCCCAGGCCAAAGGGGAGAGTGTGATTCTGCCGGATAATACGGCTTCCGCCAACACCAATTCAGATAGTCCCACTTGGCTGGGTGCCGAACCCAACATCTCCGACTCGGATTGTGTCAGTATTATTGATACGGAGGTTCTGGTGGTTGGCTGCGGTACCGGCGGCTTGTTCGCCTGCTGCTCCGCCGCCGAAAACGGCGCCCGGACCCTGGTGATCGAGAAAAACTCTGCCGGCGGCGGGGTGCGCGATGACCTGGGTGCCCTCAACAGCCGTTATCAGCAGGCTTCAGGAGCAAAGATCGATAAGTTTGCTTATATAACCGAGCTGACCAAGACGGCCGCCGGGCGTGTGGACCAGCGTCTCATCCGCCTGTTCTGCGAAGAGTCGGGAGAGACCATCAACTGGTATGGGGATCGCCTTGCCGAGCGCAATGTTCAATTGTGGCATGAAGGAGGGGAGGGGCATAATGAGCGCTACCCCTATTTTGCCACCGGTCACAGCCCCCGCTGGACAGGGAGCAATGACGGGAAAGGCGGGGAGCTGAATGGCAGCACCGTGCTGTGCGATTATGCCGCATCCTTAGGTGTGGAATTTAAGTATGAAACCAAAATGCAAAAACTCATTATAGACAAAGGTAGAGTGGTGGGGGTATATGCCACGGATGCCAAGGATCAGCCCATCCGGATCAATGCCGGCAAGGGAGTGATTGTCTGCACAGGGGGGTATGGCCGGAATTACGAGATGCTGAATGCCCTTCAACCTGAGAATTTGGCCCTCTTAGGGCGCAATGAAGCCATTCCCGGGACCACCGGTGATGGCATCCGCGCCTGCCTCTGGGCCGGGGCCAAGTTCGATGACACCCACAGCATGATGGCCTTTGATCGCTGCGCCCTGAAGCCCGATGCTGTGCCGGGGTTGGAGCAGGCCAAATCCGGCGAGTCAGGTTTTTTTTGGATGGGCAGCCAGCCTTGGCTGAAAGTGAACGCCGACGGTGAGCGTTTCTTCAACGAGTCCGGGACCTACGATGGGATTCTCCACGCCGATGAGTTCCAGAAAGATCGGTCTCATTATACGATTTTCGATTCAGACTGGACGGCCCACATTCAGAGCTTCGCTACCCATGGCTGCAGCCGTATGTTTCCTTTTGAAAACGGCGCCGACCCTAATATTCCCTTTCAGGCTGTGGAACATGAAATGCTGCCCGGCCTGGTGGAACAGGGGTTTGTCATCAAGGCTGATACCCTGGAAGAATTGGCTAAGGGTTTGCATCTGCCTGCCGATAAGCTGGTGAAGACTGTTGAACGCTATAACCAGCTGTATGAGCTTGGTGAGGATCAGGATTTTGGCAAAGAGGCCAGCCGCCTCAGCCCTGTCCGCAAGGCTCCCTTTTATGGAGCTAAGAACTGTGGATTTATCCTTTGCACGATGGATGGCATCCAAATCAACACGAACATGAATGCCGTCGGCAAAGATGGCAGCCCCATCGAAGGTCTGTATGTGGTGGGGAATGATTCCGGGGCTTATTTCGCTTATTCCTATCCTAATCTCTCCACCGGTGCTGCTTGTGGCCGCACAGTCACCTTCGGACGCCGGGCGGGCAGAATTGCCGCCGGAAAATAGATTTATCTTATATAAATCAAGCTTGTATAAATCAAGCTTGAGGGACTTTGCGATATTCAAAATGCTCCGCCCAAGGTTAACGGAATCGTTAATCGGAAGCGGAGCATTCATGGTATTGGTGGGGGGAATAATCAGAATATAGATCCTTTGAAAAATAGTGGCGGCACCAACACTGGAATGACTTCTCGTCCCTGGAGGGATGGGAAGTTTTTGTTTTGGCTGGATATTAATGGCGGGGTTAAGTTATAAATCCGGAAACTATCTGGCAAAATATAACATATAAGTGAACATACGAAATGAATGAGGTGCAAGACAATGTCCATAGTACCTGCTCTATCGATTGCTTTGCAGGCCGGGGTTCCCATACTTACCTGGGGTCCACCCGGTGTGGGAAAAACAGCGACCATAACTTCTCTTGCGGAGACTCTTGAGCTGCCGCTGGAGGTGGTTATTGCTTCCATTCGCGAACCTGCGGATTTTTCCGGTCTGCCTGTAGTAGGTGAAGCAGGTGTATACCTGGAGCCGCCGGCCTGGGCCCATCGCCTGGTACGCGCGGGGAAAGGGGTGCTCTTTCTCGATGAACTATCCACAGCGCCGCCGGCTGTTCAGTCTGCCTTATTGAGGGTTGTTTTGGAAAGGGCGGTGGGCGATTTGACTTTGCCCGGCAGTGTTTCCGTGGTTGCCTCGGCCAATCCGCCGGAACAGGCGGTTGGCGGATGGGATCTGTCCCCCCCGCTGGCCAACCGATTCTGCCACCTTTATTGGTCATTGGACACCCAGGGGTGGATTGATGGCATGATTCATGGATGGTCTATAAGCCATTTAGCCCGGCTCCCTCAAGGCTGGGAAGATGCCGTGACGGCTAAACAAGGGCTGCTTGCCTCCTTTATCCGGCACAGACCTCATTTGCTGCTGCAGGTGCCCAATGATGAAAGTCAAGCCGGCCGGGCCTGGCCGTCGCCAAGGTCATGGGTTATGGCCGCCCGGTTATTGGCGGCGGCAGATTCCGTGACGGCAGAGGATGATGTGGCGGCCGCCCTTTTGGCGGGCTGCATCGGGGAGGGTGCCTGTCTGGAATTCCTCGCCTGGCGCAAAGATTTGGATCTGCCGGATCCGGAAGAAATACTGGCCGACCCAACCCGGCTTAAGCTGCCGGACCGGGGAGATCAGTCCTTTGCCATCTTGACCGCAGTCATAACGGCAGCTACGGGAAGGCTGACGAAAGAACGCTGGGCTGCCGCCTGGCTCGTACTTGCTCTGGCCGCGGAGCAGGGGAAAAAAGATGTGGCAGCGGTGGCCGCCAAAAAATTAGCGGCTGCCCGCAGGCCCGAATTTCCTCTGCCCCAAAAAGAGCTTCGTGAATTTGTGCCGCTGCTGCAGCAGGGGGGCCTGATGTGAATCCTCCAGCCACCCCTTATAAAAACCTTCCCTGGGCGGAGAATGCCTCGAAAATTTATAAATATGGCCGGGTCATCGTGGGCATGGGGTCCGGCCATGAGCCCAGACTGGATTTCTATAACAGCACAAGTTCGAATCTGCCGGCCTATCTTATCTATGTGGTTTTAAAAATCACTCTGGGTAAAGATTGGGTTGAACAGCTGGAAAAAATTCATCGCCAACGTCCCGGTTTATGGAAGACGGAAGTCTGCCTTAATCAAGAGGGAGGCGAAGAGTATCGCCTTTATACCATTAAACAGGATAAGCCTCTCTGCTCATCACGGATCAGTATTGCCAACAGCCGGATTCACTCCTTTTCTATTTGGGCAGAGGATGCTGCCCCCCTTCTGAAAAAGGTTATCGAGAACTATCCGCCGGTTTTTTTGCCGAAACTCAAAAACTATCGCTACACTTACTTTTTTCCGGGATACCTTCCTTTTTATGGCCTAGACAAAGCTTCAACCAATCTGGAGGAAACGATGAGCAGGCAGAGGGAAGAAACCCGGAAAATCACGGCGGATAAAAACAGCTTGCAAGCAGGTGCCTGTCGGGCCGGTGATTCCTCCGGACTCCTGGAAACCATTGAAGCTTTAAAATGCCTGGAGGTGTTCATGGCGTGACTTTTCCGCAGGAATTGCAGGCAGCCCGTCTCCGCCTGATCAAAGAGCGCCCCTATCTGGCTTCGGCGGCATGGGCTCTCCAGCCGGTAGCGAAGCCGGGCATGGGGACGCTGGCCGTGGATATGTATTGGCGGCTCTATTATGATCCTGAAGTTTTATCTCAGTGGCTCCCGGAAATAATGGGAGGAGTTCTCTACCATGAGATCTGTCATCTCCTTCGGGATCATCCGGAGCGAATGAAATCCTTTAATCCCCAATTAAGCAATCTGGCTGCCGATGCGGAAATCAACGATGACCTGATCCGTGAAGGGGTCAAATTTCCGGTGCAGCCGGTTACCCCTCAATCCATCGGTCTGCCGGATAACCTGCTTGCCGAGGAGTACTATACCGCATTGGCAGACCGGGAAAAGCAGTCTGCAGACGGCTCCCCCAAGAATGAACAAACGGATGCACCCAATTCCCATAATGAGAATGGCAAGGATACTCAGGCTGCGGATAGAACCCATGAAGATGAGGACTTACCCAGGCCTGGTTCAGGCCGCTGCGGTTCCTGTGCAACAGGTCAAAGGGCTCCTTGGGAGGAGGAGCCTCCCGGCAAAGGCTCAACATCCGGGATCAGCCCGGTGGAGGGAGAGCTGATCCGGCGGGATGTGGCCCATCAAATCGAAGAGCATGTCAGAGGGCAGGGAAAGGTTCCCGGACATTTAGCACGGTGGGCTGAGGAAAAACTCCGCCCCAAAATCGACTGGAAAAAGCAGCTTGCCTCGGCAATCCGCTCCACTGTAGCGGATACGGCAGGAGCCACGGATTATTCTTACAGCCGTCCCTCCCGGCGCCAGGGAAAGGTTGGCAAGGGAGAGGTTATTTTGCCCTCCCTGCGGCGGCCTGTGCCGGCGGTTGCCATCATAGCGGATACCAGCGCCAGTATATCCGATCCCATGCTGGCCCGGACCCTTGCCGAGATTTCCGGTATTCTTAAAGCCTTGGGCCGGCAAGAAGGAGTTCGGGTCCTGGCCGTGGATCATACGGTTCAATCCTGCCGCAGGGTGTTTCGTCCGGAGCAAATCCGGCTTACCGGCGGTGGCGGAACTGATATGAGAGCCGGCCTGGAAGGTGTATCGAGGCTGAGGCCGTTGCCCCAGGTGGGAATCGTGTTGACCGACGGTTATACAGCATGGCCGGCGCAGCCGCCGAAGGGAATGAAGGTCATCGTCGTGTTGTCAGGAGACGGAACAGCTCCGGATTGGGCCAAAGTGATTCAAATGAGTATATAGACACCTAAAGGAAAAGGGCCTGATGCAAAACGTTGCTCATAACGTAGTGCGTCAGGCCCTGTCGGCATCTGCCGGTCCCCTGCTCAAGAGGGGTTGTCAGATTTGAATCCGGTTTCGAATTTGGGGTTGACCCGGGCGAAGTTTCATTATGAAAAACCTTTGCTATATTGAGACATAATCAGGCCAGGCGCTCCTGGGGCAAAAGGCTGGAAAAGCCTGATAGACAAGGGATTGTGAACTTGACCGCGTTTGGCATGTTTTTTGCATATGTTTCTGGTGTGAAAGGACCGGTAAGACAAAAAGCAGTAAATACCCTTTAATAAGCTAATAATTAAGGATTTAGCCGGTAAGACGAAAATCAGGAGGTATTTGATGTGGGTTCAGAACTTAAATCTGTCACGGTAAAAATGCCTGCAGCCATGGTGGATCAAATCAAATGGATTGCCGAGAAAAGGGGAGAAACCGTATCCGATACGGTTCGGAATTTAATCAACAAAGCCTTGGCAGAGCGGGTCTATGAAAAGAATACCGAGCTCTTAACCAAAGTCGTTCGTCAGCAGGTCGAAGCCGCCATCAAATCCTATGTTATTTTCCCATCCTTGGATAATACGGAACGAACCGTAAGATTGGTTGATCAGGTTTTTGACCGCAGGGTCAGCTTGAGCCGGGAGAATCGTGACAACAATTTACTGAGTTAGTGGACAAACTCCTGGGCAGGATTCCCCGGAGCCGGTGTACAGTTTTGATGCGCTGTATCCCACTGTGATGCACTGAAATGAGACAAAGAAAGAAGGCAGGAAAATCATGAGTTACTTAAAGATCACTCACGAGTTATACAAAGAGGCGGCATTGACACCCCAGGCCTCCCTATGCTGCATCTCACAACCCAGCCGTTATCTTCCCGGGCTGACTGTGCCGACGGCCATGAGTGAGATGAATTATGGCTGCGGCACCACGGTTCACTTGGGGGAGCTTAAGCCTCAGGACACCATTCTCTACGTCGGTGTGGGCGGTGGTCTGGAAGCTCTGGAATTTGCTTACTTTACCCGCCGGGCCGCCTCGGTCATTGCTGTGGACCGGGTGCCGGAAATGTTGGCCAAAGCCCGTTCTAACTTTAAGCTTGCCGAGGAAGCCAACAGCTGGTTTCAATCTGCTTTTATTGACTTGCGGGAAGGGGATGCCCTTGATCTGCCTGTGGCGGATGAAAGTGTGGATGTGGCTGCCCAAAACTGCCTCTTTAATATCTTTGAAGGAGAGGACTTGAACCGGGCTCTTCTGGAAATGCACAGGGTTTTAAAGCCGGGGGGGCGGCTTTATATATCCGACCCGATTGCCTCCCAGCCCATACCGGAGCACTTGCGGCGCAACGAACGTCTCCGGGCCATGTGCTTATCCGGGGCGCTGAGTTATGAGGACTATCTGCAGCAAATCAGCGGGGCGGGGTTTGGCACCATTGAAATCAGAGCCCGCAGGCCTTACCGGCTTTTAGATAAAGAGCGTTATTCCTTAACCCAAAATATCCTGCTGGAATCCCTGGAATTGGTTGCCTATAAACAACCGGTGCCTGAGGGAGGAGCCCGTATTTTTGCCGGGGAAACAATCATCTATTTCGGCAAAGAGCGGCTATGGGATGACGAAGGCAGTATTGTGCCTAGGGATATTCCCCACCCCGTGTGTCAGAAAACAGCCGCTTACTTTCGGCGGTTAGAGCGGCCGGATGTGGTGGTGACCGCTCCTACTTATCATTATGGCGGTTCGGGAGGTGGTTGCTGCTGCTGATAGAACATGGATGCCGCTTGGTTAATGGTCTATGGTCATTTGTCTATAACCATAAATAACAACGAGGGAGTTTTGCCAATGAAATATCAACGTGATTTTCTCGGTGAACTATTGGGTACCTTTCTATTGGTCCTGTTCGGGTGTGGTTCGGTAGCCGTATCGGTCTTATTTAATTCTCATACCGGTTTATTGCAAATCGGGATCATCTGGGGGATCGGCGTCAGCTTAGCTATTTATGCCACCCGTCATTTATCCTGCGCACACCTCAACCCTGCAGTCACCCTGGCCATGGTGGCCACGAAAAGAATGACGGTCAAGAAACTGCCTATCTATCTGATGGGTCAATTTTTAGGCGCTTTTTGTGCCGGGCTGCTTATCTATGTCCTTTTTAATCCTTCCATCGTTGCTTTGGAAAGCGCCCAGCAGATTGTCCGCGGTACACCTGAGTCCATGTCGATAGCCAAAATGTTCGGGGAATATTATCAACTGCCCGGGAGCACTGCGGTTGTCTCCATGCCCCTGGCCATCGGTGCTGAAATTGTCGGTACATTTTTACTGGTCTTGATGATCTTTTCCCTGACGGAAGGATGCAATCTGGGGAGACCGGACAACAACTTAGCGCCGCTGTTTATCGGTTTGACGGTAACTTCGGTTCTTTGTTTGATTGCTCCTTTGACTCAGGCCGGCTTGAACCCGGCCCGGGATTTCGGTCCCCGTCTTGTGGCGTGGATTTTCGGCTGGGGTGCGGCTGCTTTTCCTGATCAATCCGGCGGATTTTTCTTTGTCTATATTCTGGCACCTGTGCTTGGCGGGCTGGCAGCCGGACTCCTCTTTACGTGGGTGTTGGAACCTTTGATGAGAAAGACCGAAAGCCAATGCTGTGAAGAAGAATTAGCGGAGAGGGTAAGCCCCAGCCTCAATTAGTTCAATTGGATAAGGAGTCAGTAACTTAACTGGATAACAAATCGGCATTATCAAAATTATCTTGAATCGTGAAAAGAATGACAAGTATAAGATGACAAGTATAAACGGAAAGAAGGATGGGTATGAAAACCAAGCTTATTTTAGTCGGCGGATTTTTAGGTGCGGGAAAAACAACACTGCTCGGCGAGGCAGCCCGCCAGCTCAGTCAAACGGGCAGAAAAGTCGGGCTTATTACCAATGATCAGGCTTCCGAACTGGTGGATACCGTTTATCTGGAGCAAACCGGGACTGAAGTGTCGGAGGTGAGCGGCAGCTGCTTCTGCTGCAACTTTCCAGGCTTTATGGAAGCGATTGACCATGTCAATGCCCATAAACCTGCCGACATTATTATTGCCGAACCTGTAGGCAGCTGCACTGATCTTTCGGCAACCATTCTGCAGCCGTTAAAAGAAAAATTTGCGGATAAACTCAGTGTTGCCCCCCTTTCTGTACTGGTGGACCCACGGCAGCTGACGGATATTTTGGACGGCAGGACGGCAGGACTTCATCCCAGTGCCGCTTATATTCTGCGCAAACAACTTGAGGAAGCAGATTTGATCCTGATCAACAAGACGGACTTGTTAACCCCACTGGCGGTGGAGATCCTGAAGAAGCGCACGGCGGAGGAGTGGCCGCTGGCTTCCGTATACGCCATCAGCGCCAAAACCGGAGAGGGTTTGGCAGCCTGGCTCCATGAGGCCCGGCAGCGCAGCGGGGCCGGGACCCATCTGGCGGAAGTGGATTACGATACTTACGCAGAGGGAGAAGCGGTTTTGGGTTGGTTGAATGCCACCATTGAGCTGCAAAGCCAAGGGGCAGATTGGGATGCTTTGGGCAGGAACCTGCTGAATTCCCTGCGCAGCCGTTTTGGCAGCCTCAATGCGGCCATCGGCCATGTGAAATTGCTGATTGCCACGGACAAAGGCTATGTCGTCGGCAATATCACCGGCGCGAAAGATTCCCTGGATATCCGTGAATCCGCCGGCACCGGCCGGAAGGCTCAACTGACCTTGAACGCCCGGGTCCAGATGGAGCCGGATCTGCTGGAGGAGATTGTGAAAGAAGAGATTGCTAAGGTCCAGGCAGATAAGATCACCGCCACTATCGCTGTTCTAAAATGCCTGAAACCGGGACGCCCTAATCCCACCTACAGATATGGGACAATCGTAGGATAATAAAGCAAGGCATGCTTTGTATAATTGCCGGGAGGTGAACGGGTTGTATAAGTATTTGGTAAGTCTCCGCAAGCAAAAAAATGCCAAAGGGATGTTCTGTCAAAGAAATTCCCATTTTCGTGAAGCAAACAAGCCTGGTTCCAGGCAGAATTCAGGTGTGAAAAATTTTGAGCCGCTGCAGAAAGCTCTTCGGGTTATTAATTAATGTAAATAACTTGTTAATATAGATAACTTGGCGGAAATTTAGGTTGAAGCAAAAGGAGCGTCACTGCAAATTTTAATTGGGAAGGAGCTGATCAAATCAAGTGGCTATAACAGAGAGTGATGGAAACTATCTTTTGCAAAAAGCAAAGCAGGCAGAGGTAAAACGTACGGCAAGTTTGCCGCAGATTCTCCAGATGCTCGCCCCGGCCGGGGCGCTTCTGGCGGCCTTGATCCTGCACCTGACCCTGCCCAATGCCTATCCCAAGGGCTACCAATCCGTGACCTATCCCGCCTTCTTAAAAATCTGCCTGGGAATATATATGATTTTTGGTCTGGCTGCCTTTTTGCTGCCGAAGCTGCGGGCCAAAATGCTTTATTTGTCCTGGCTCCTGACGGCGGCCGTCTTGCTGGTGGCGGCGCTGGATATGGCCACCCTGAAAACGGGGCATTTCCGCCTGCCTTTTGTCCCCAGCCCCGACAAGATTCTGAGCTCTGTGACGTCCAACCTGGAGACCTTGGCGGTGAGTCTTTACTTTTCCATGAAACTCTTGTTTACGGGAATTGTGATCGGCATCATCAGCGGCATGATTTCAGGGATCCTGCTGGGCTGGAGCCAGATCTGCAATTATTGGTTCATGCCGGTTTTGAAAATGATCGGGCCGGTTCCTTCGGCGGCCTGGCTGCCCATCGTCATGGTGCTCTTTGCCACCAGCCGCCAGGCCAGCGTTTTCCTGATCGTTTTAAGCATTTGGTTTCCTTTGACCCTGATGGTCAGTTCGGCCATCCGCGATACGGATAAACGGCTCGTCGAGATGGCCCGGGTTTTGGGTGCCGGTGAAGTTTACATCATGCTCCATGTGGCGCTCCCCGCCGCCTTGCCGGCCATGTTCACCGGCTTGTTCATGGGTTTAAGCTCTTCCTTCGGAGCCTTGATTATTGCGGAGATGCTGGGGGTGGAAGCAGGACTGGGCTGGTATATCAAATGGGCCGAGGCCTGGGGTGAATACGCTAAAATATTCAGCACGGTGGGCATCTTCATTATAATTTTCTTTATCCTGATGGATACCCTCTTTAGACTGCGCAACCGCCTGCTGAAATGGCAGAAAGGGACTGTGAGATGGTAGGGAAACGCCATTTGCTGGCTGACAATATTACGCGCATTTATCATGACACAGACAACAAGGAGGTTCATGCTCTGGCTCAGTTCAATCTGGAAATTACCCGGGGGGAGATCGTGGCTCTGGTGGGACCCAGCGGCTGCGGCAAGTCCACCTTCCTGCGCCTGGTGGCAGGATTGGATCAACCCCAGGGCGGGACATTGAGCTATAACGGGGAGATGATTGCCGGACCTCATTATGACCGGGGGTTCGTGTTTCAGGACACCAACCTCTTTCCCTGGTTATCGGTTTACGACAATATCGCTTTCGGTCTCAAGGCCCGCAGGGTTTTTAAGCAGGAGCAGGCCAAAGTACAGGAATATATCGAACTGGTGGGCTTGCAGGGCTTTGAGAAGGCTTATCCCCATCAGATCTCCGGGGGCATGGCCAGCCGCACTTCTCTGGCCCGCACATTTATTCAGGACCCGGGGTTGATTCTGCTGGATGAACCTTTGAGCGCTCTTGATGCCTTCACCCGCATGGCCATTCAAGATGAAATCATCAAAATATGGCAACGGGATCAACCCATTATCATTCTGGTAACTCATGATATTGAGGAGGCGGTGTACTTAAGCGACCGTGTGGTTATTCTGTCCTCCCGGCCCGGTAAGGCAATTGGGGAAGTGACTATCGGCCTCCAACATCCCCGGGACAGAACCTCTTCTGAGTTTGTCCGCTTGCGCAGGGAGATCATGGCTATTCTGGAATGCTGCAATATAAATCAAACCATAAAAAACAAGAAAAAATTGGAGGAGAGTTAAATTGAAAAGAAACAGGTTGAGTTTGCTTTTGGTCCTGCTGCTGGCAGCGGCTTTGGTCCTGACCGGCTGCAGTGGGGGTGGAAATGCCGCTCCGGCCAACACAACCCCCGCTGACAACACCCCGCAGACGGGTGAAAACAGCGATCTAATACCGGCTGTGGTCGGTTATTGGGGCGGAACCTGCGAATCCCCCATTTTTGTGGCTTATGAAAAGGGATTTTTTAAGGAAGCCGGCCTTGATGTTAAATTATTAAAAATTACCGGTGATGTGGCGGTTTTGATGGCCAATGACGAATTGGATGCTTTTGAACTGACTCCTGATAAGTTCAAACCTATGGAACAGGGATTGGAATTAATGATTATCGACTCCCTGCACAAAGGATGTATTCAGGGAGCGGCTGCCAAGGAAAGCGGCATTCAAAGCGTAGCCGATCTGGAAGGAAAAAAAGTTGCGGCCGCTATTGGCGGTATTGCTCAGATCCAAATCGCCTCGGAAATGGTGAAACTGGGGAAAGACCCGAAAAAGGTGACCTGGCTTTCTTACCCCAATGCCCAAATGGAGCAGGCCCTGGATCAAGGAGAAGTGGACGCTTTTGCTACTTACGATCCTTTCCCGGAAATGGCTGTTCAGAATGGAAAGATCAAATTTTATTCCAATACTTTTGATCCGGGCCTGAAAGATACTCTCTGCTGCTTTATCGGCATGAACAAGCGAACTCTGGACGCTAATCCCGAGATCGGCAAACGCATGTCACAAGCCTTTACCAAAGCCTGCGAATATCTGGAAGAAAAGCCTGATGAAGCCGCTCAAATGGTTATGGATAAAGGCTATATTGCCGGTGAGGCTGCTTTGAACGCTCAATTGATCAAGGATTATACCTGGATTGCCGGGGACAAGAAGACAGTGGACGACAGCTTCAGAGAAATCTGGCACCAGATTGCCAGAGCCGGAGCCTTGGAAAAGGCGCCTGCCGACTTGGATACTTATATTGACGGGCTCTACGTCCAGATGGTCTCCTTCATGGGGGAACACTAGTTGTTTAGAAAGAGGTGGATCCTTTGTCCTCAAAACTATGGCGGCTCCTCGCCGGTTTGGCCACCGCCCTTTCCCTTATCCTATTGGCCGGCATGTTTGTCTTTCCTCCTTGCAGCGGGTTGATCGAGACGGCTGCGGGGGGCAGTGTGCCCATGAAATGCCATTGGACCTTCCGGGCGGAAATCCCGGTGGCTGTTCTTTTGATCTTAGTATCTGCCGGACAGTTTTTTCTGAAGGAACCGCAGCTCCGCCGTTTGTCCTCAATCGTGATCATAGGCTTAGGGGCTGCCGGCATTGCCATCACGACGGATGCAGTCATCGGTATCTGCGTGAAAGAAGGGATGGCTTGCCATACCACGGCCTTGTTCTGCAGGATCATCTATGGCCTTTTAATCCTTGCCGCCGGTATTCAACTGTTCAAAGCGGAGGATGTTCAGCGGCATAAGAGAACGTTCTAATGATTGCCGGTATTTTTGCTTAGAAAGGCATGACGAAAGTTATGAGAAAACTTATTCTCCACAGCTTGAACAAGCGCAGGGTGCAGTCCCTTGCGACCATGCTGTCGGTGACCGTCAGCGTGGCGGTACTTTTGGCCCTTTTTCTTGTCTACCAGGGAGTTACGGAAGGCATCGCAACCAGCAAACAGCGTTTGGGGGCCGATATTCTGGTGATCCCTGCTCAGGCGGAAACTATGCTTACGGATACGGACCTGCTGTTTACAGGAGCCCCGGCGGTGATTTATATGACTGAAGACGTTGCTGGGCAGGTGGCAGGAATCGATGGGGTAGTCCGGGTGACGCCGCAATTTTTTGGCCAGACCCTGAATGAAAGCTGCTGTTCCTCTACCGGTGAGGTGCGCTTGATCGGCTTTGACCCTGAGAGCGATTGGCTGATCCAGCCCTGGACCGATCAGCTGATCGGCCGTAAGCTGGCTGCCGACGAGATTATTATCGGCAGCAATGTGGGCGGGTTTGAGGCTGCTTCCGCCAATATCCTCGGCAATCCCGTCCAAGTGGCGGCCCGCCTGGACTTTACCGGGACCAGCATGGACCAGTCGATTCTCATGGATATGGATACCGTGCGGGCTTTTTCGAAAAACATTGCCGGATATGATCATTTCTGGGCAAGGTATGGAGAACCGGAAACCCTGGTTTCCGCCCTGCTGGTCCAGGTGGAAGAAGGCCGGTCGGCCACGGTGGCCTATCAGATCTCCCGTTTGGGGAAGTTTAAGGTGATTGAGCAGAGCAGTGTTTTTAAAGAAATCCAGGGTCAGATGCAGGTGGTCTTCCTGATCATGCTGGGCTGCGGAATTTTATTGGTCCTGGCTTCCATCTTCCAGCTCTTTGGGCGTTTTCTGTCCATGGCCTGGGACCGCAAAAGCGAACTGGGGCTCTACAGGGCTTTGGGGGCTAGGAAACAGGATCTGCGCAGGCTGATTGCCGGGGAAGCGCTGCTGCTTACGGTCGGCGGCATCCTGCTTGGCTTGGCTGCAGGCGGGGGATTGTACCGGCTGGTCTTGAATCTGCTGCAAACCCAAAGCACCTTTCCTTTTCGTGCACCCGGCAGCCCGACCCTGGCGGCAGGAGTTTTCGGACTGGTTTGTCTGTTCAGCCTGATCAGTTTCATTGCGGTCAGCGTGCCCCTGGGGCAGGTAGGAAGGATCGATCCGTCCCTGGCTATCCAGCGGGGTGACATTGATTAATAGGAGGCAAAGGAGTTCAGACATGTTACTTTCAGCGAAAAATATCGGCAAGACCTATGGTGAAGAAGTGATTTTGCAAGGAATTTCCCTGGAACTTGATGGGGGACAATCCCTGGCGGTCACCGGGCCCTCCGGCAGCGGCAAATCCACTCTGCTGTCCCTGCTGGGACTGATGCTGAGCCCTACGGTCGGTGAAATATGGTATAAAAATGAAGACATTGGCAAACTGGCGGAAGACCGCAAGGACCGTCTGCGCAATCAGGAATTTGGCTTCATCTTTCAAAGCGCCAATCTGATCGGCTCTTTAACCGTTCTCGATAATGTGCTGGTTCCTGCTTATCTGGCCAAAAACAGGCAAATGAAAGAGAAGGCCGTTAACCTGTTGCAGGAATTTGAACTGGGACACCGGCTTGATTATTACCCCAGTGAGCTGAGTGTCGGGCAGAAAAGGCGGGTGGCCATTGCCCGGGCCTTGCTTCTTGATCCGGCAGTGGTGTTTGCCGATGAACCCACCAACGACCTGGATCCCCAATTATGCTCCTGGGTGGGTGATTATTTATTGGGTTTGCCGGCTCAAGGCTGCGCTTTGGTGGTTGTCACCCATGATCTGGGGCTGGCTGCCCGGGCGGACAAAGTTGTTGCCATTGCTGATGGACATTTGCAATAGCAGGACAGGTGAAACAGTCTTTATATAGTCTTTATATGAAACGCACAACGTGCGGACGAGAGGAGAAATGTTTAATGGATACGTATTACAATTCTGCTGATCTGGCCAAATTTGCCACCATGGGTGAGGAAGCACCGGACCTTTGGCAGAAATTCATGGCCTATTACGGTTCGGTATTTGAGGAAGGTGCCCTGAGTCCACGGGAAAAAGCCTTGATTGCTTTGGCAGTGGCCACCGCCGTGCAATGTCCCTATTGCATCGAAGCTTATACCCAGAGCTCTTTGGAAAAGGGCGCCAACGAGGAACAGATGACGGAAGCGATCCATGTGGCCTGTGCCATTCGCGGCGGGGCCTCTCTTGTGCACGGCGTCCAAATGAAAAATATCGTGAAGAAAATTGGATTCTAGGTCTGACAATTTCGGAGTTATCACGTTTCTGAAGGGAAAGAGAAAGGGGTGTGGGCTTGTTGCAGGCAACAGCACAAAACAGCGATTCCCAACTGAAATCTTTAAATCATTTAAACATCAAACCTTTTCTGGAAAGATTGCAGGAGAGCGGCGTTCTTCCTCTGAAAAGCAAAGAGACGATTCAGACCATGCAGATGAACGTGGGCAAGATCTGTAATTTAAGCTGCAAGCATTGCCATGTGGAAGCGGGGCCGCTGCGGAGGGAATCCATGTCCCAGGCTGTTATGGCCCAAGGCTTACAGGTCATGGCGGACCATGGAATCAAGACCTTGGATATCACCGGCGGCGCGCCGGAATTAAATCCTAATTTCCCCTGGCTGATTCAGGAAGCGAAAAAACTGAACCGCCAGGTGATGACGAGAACCAATCTGACGGTACTGGACGATGAAAAATATGGGTGGATGCCGGAATTTTACGCGGAGCATCAGGTGGAAGTTGTTTCCTCCCTGCCTTATTATACCGAGAAGGATGCCGACCGCATGCGGGGGAACGGGGTTTTCCAGTCCTCGATCAAACTGCTGAAAAAGTTCAATGAACTGGGCTATGGCCGGGAGGGCAGCGGTTTAAAGCTGAACCTGGTCTATAATCCGGGGGGCGCTTTTCTGCCGGCGGCCCAGCAGGGGATCGAGGCCGACTACCGCCGGGTTCTGCTGGATCAGCATGGTATTACCTTCAATAGTTTGTTTGCTATCGGCAATTTCCCGGTGGGCCGGTTTTTAACTTTCCTGAAGAATTCCGGCAACCTCCAGCGCTACATGGAACAGCTGGCGGGGGCCTTTAATCCGTCCACCGTCCAAAATGTCATGTGCCGGGATATGGTTTCCCTCAGCTGGGATGGTTATCTTTATGATTGTGATTTTAATCAGATGCTGGGGCTGCCCGATTCCCCCCAGCATATCTCCGCCTGCCGGAAAGAAGATCTCTGCCGGCGGGAAATCGCGGTTCACAATCACTGTTATGCCTGCACGGCCGGCAGCGGTTCAAGCTGCGGCGGGTCTGTCGTGTAAAAGCCAAATAAAAGAGTTGGAGGAAGAGATGATGAATAAAACTATTCGTGAAATCGTAGATAAGGCTCTGGGCGGCGGAGAAATCGGCGCCGCTGAATTGAGAGCGCTGTTTGCTGTCGATTACCTGTCTGAAGAATCCTATTTAATTCAATATGCTTCCCGCAAAATGAGCGATGACGCCTGCCAGGGCAAAGCGGAAGTCCATGCCCAGGTAGGATTGAACTCTGGTTCCTGTCCCCGGGACTGTCAATTCTGTTCTTTTGCGGCCATGAATAAGATTTTTACCAGCTCCAAAGTACGCCCTCTGGAAGAAATTATCGAAAGCTGCTTGAATTTCGAAGCGGGAGGTGCCAACGCCATTTATCTGATGGCCACCGCTACCTATAAATTTGCCGATTTCCTGAAGGTGGGCAGGGAAGTGAAGCAGGCTTTAAAAACAGAAGTTCCCCTGATTGCCAACGTGGGGGATTTTGACGAGGATGAAGCCAGGGCTTTGAAAAAGAGCGGCTTCGACGGAATTTACCATGCGGTGCGCCTGGGGGAGGGTGTCATTACAAAAATTGATCCCCGGAAAAGGCTGCAAACCATCGACCTGGCCGCCAAGGCAGGCTTAAAGGTTGGAACCTGCCTGGAGCCGGTGGGACCGGAGCATACCCTGGAGGAACTGGTGGAAAAGACCCTCATCACCCGGGATATGAAACCGGCTTACAGCGGTGCCGGACGGCGGGTCAATATCCCGGGTTCGCCCCTGGCGGCCCATGGCTCGTTGTCCTATGCGCAAATGGCGCCTATCCTGGCGGCGGTCCGTCTGGCTGTGGGTTACGATGTGGTAGGAAATTGCACCCATGAGCCCAATAAGATCGGAGCTATGGCCGGAGCCAGCCTCCTGTGGGCCGAGGTGGGCTCCAATCCCCGGGATACCAGCGAAAGCACGGTGCGCGGCTGGACTGTAAAAAATACCCAGGAAGTGTTGACAGAGGCCGGGTGGGAGATTTTAGAGGGACCTTCCATGATGTACAAGTGGTGACAAGAAGGGAAAAGGAGGGCATCTTTTAGGTTAGCTAGCATCGTCTGAAGGTTCCTCCTAGCCGGCACAGGATTGATAAGGAGTGAAATATAAATTGGATAAAAAGATCGACCAGATTATTCAGAAAGCCATGGATGGCGGAGAAATCAATGAAAAGGAACTTTTTAGCCTGCTTTCCGTTCAGCCTTTGTCCGAAGAATCATTTATGATCCGCTATGCTTCCCGCAAGATGAGCGAGGCGGCTTCCGGAGGGAAGGCGGAGGTCCATGCCCAGGTAGGCATTGACAATGGTCCCTGTCCCAAAAACTGCGGATTCTGTTCCTTTGCCGCCGTCAACAAAGTCTTTCCCCAGCCGGTGGTACGCCCGCTGGAGGAAGTGATTGCCAGCTGTCTGACTCTGGAAGCGGACGGCGCCAATGCCGTTTATTTGATGGAAACGGCCAGGTACCCCTTTGCGGATTTTATCCGGATGGCCAGGGAGGTCAAGGCAGCCTTGAAGCCGGAGACCACGTTTATTGCCAATACGGATGACTTTGATGAAGAGGGAGCACGGGCCTTGAAAGAAGCCGGATTTCATGGTATTTATCATGTGGTACATATGGGTGAGGGAACGACCACGGCTATTCATCCCCGGATCAGGCTGAAGACCATTGCCGCAGCCCAAAAAGCCGGCTTGCTGATCGGAACGGCAGTTGAACCCATCGGGCCGGAGCATAGCAAAGAGGAGATCGTAGAAAAGACCATGCTGATCAGAGAAATGGGGCCTGTGCATGCCGGCGCGGGAGGCCGGGTGCATATACCCGGTTCAGTTCTGGAAGCTCACGGTGTGTTGACAGGCGCTCAAACCTCCCATATTCTGGCGGCTGTAAAGCTGGCCATAGGCTATCAGGTGAAGGGGCATTGCGGGGGGCTGGAAATGGGAGCGATGGCCGGTGTTAATCTGACCTGGGCGGAAGTCGGCTCCAACCCCCGGGATACGGAGACCAATACTGTCAGGGGCTCCACCGTCAAACTGCGTCAGGATGAATTGCGGGAAGCCGGCTGGGAGGTTCTGGAGGGGCCGTCGGTAATGTTCGGGGCTTCGGCATGATGATGGCGGCTTGATGCGAAAGGGCAATGACCGTTGCGACTGTATGAAGCAGAGTTTATGGTATCAGATGAAAAAGGAGATTGCGTAATGGAAAGTTTTCAAGGCTATTTATTTTGGGGTTTTTTAATTGTTTACGGAATGATCATGATGGCTATTTCTCCTCGTGTCATAACACTGGGCGGTTTTTTCCGCGGTGAAGATAAGCATGGACGTGCCTCATCACCCTTCTTATTGACCGCCAGTATCTTTATCAGCTGGATTTTTGCCAAATCCGTCACCAATGCGGCCAATCTGGGCGCTCAGTACGGCATTGTAGGCGGACTTGCCTACGCCTCGTACTGGCTGTGCATACCTTTGGCCGGTTTTGCCATTTATCGCCTGCGTACCAAATTCGCAGCCAAAGGTTTGGTTAGTTTCCTCACCTCCAATTACGGTCCGGCCGCGGCGCTGGCTTTTTCGGCGGCTATTCTGATTCGCCTGTTCAATGAGATTTGGAGCAATTCTTCAGTGGTTGGCGCTTATTACGGTGACAGCGGCAGCACGGCATTTATTTGGGGAGCGGTGCTCTTTACGCTTATCACGCTTGCTTATTCCATGCGGGGAGGGTTGCGCAGTTCTATTGTTACCGACACGATTCAGGCCGTTTTATTCGTTGTGGTTTTAGTATTCGTCATCGCTTGGATTGTACCTAAGCATCCGATCGGTGAATATGTTTCATCGGGCGTGTGGGGTCTCAGCACGGGTGTAGACATGCTGCTGGTAACACTTTTGCAGATCTTCAGTTACCCGTTTCACGACCCGGTTTTGACTGACCGCGGCTTCATCAGTGAAGAAAAAATTATGGTGAAAGCTTTTATCGCCTCCGGCGTGCTGGGTTTTTTCGCTATTTTGATCTTCAGCTTTATCGGCATTCATTACACCTTGCTGGGTCTGCCGTCTTCAGGGAATGTTCCTGCTGCCCTGGGTAAAGTGATGTCCACGGCAATGTTCTTCTTCATGGCGGTCATTATGATTTCCGCCGCCGGTTCGACTCTGGATTCCACTTTCTCAAGTCTGGCCAAACTATGCGCCCAGGAGCTGCCCGCCCTGGCAGGAAAAGATTTCGGCAATAAAGCGCGCATTATCGGCATGTTTGTCATGCTTGTCTTTGCTTTAATCGGAAATCTGCCCATGATTGTCGGAACAGATATTTTGAAAGCGACAACAATCAGCGGAACCATGGTGATGGGGCTGGCGCCGATCTTTTTGCTGCACGGATTGGTAAAGCCTACCCGGCTGGGTTTTCATTTGAGTTTTTGGACCGGTATCGTTTTAGGTATCGCCTTTACTGTCGGCGCGGTTCCCTCAAGCATTGGGATCGGCGGCGGCACCAATGGGGTTCTGCTGGCCGTGAACCTGTACGGGCTCATTTTGTGCACCCTGGGTTATATCATTCCGGGGCTGATTGTCTCAGCCCGTGAGGCGAAAGAAAGTGGACCGAGTGGCTCAGCACACGAAGCGATTGCAGCGGCAGGCGAAATAGAGGAGCGTGCTTAAGAAATGATTTCAGCAGGAAGAAGCTGTCCCGCCGATTATGCCCTGCCGCCCAAGCTTTTTGAGGCCGAACCGTGTGGTCATTGTGATACACTCTATGTGGCCGGCGGGATATACGGCAATCCGGAAGCCTTGAAAACCCTTGCGCTTTTAGCTGATGAAGAGAATGCTTCCCTGGTGGTGGTTAACGGAGACATGCACTGGTTTGACAAGACTGCTCAGGATTTTATCCATACGGAGAGATTGGCTGAGCCGTACATCAAGCTGATCGGCAACGTGGAGGCGGAACTCAGACGGGAAACCGACATCGGTGCAGGCTGCGGATGCGCTTATCCGGGCTGTGTTTCCCAGGAGGCCGTGGAGCGTTCCAATCTCATTCATCGGGAATTAAAAGAGGCGCTTGCGTTCCTGCCCGAATATAAAGCTGCGCTGGCAAGGCGCCCCGGTGTCGCTGTTGTTGAAGTCGGGAAGCAACGAGTGGCGATCTCTCACGGTGATGAACAGTTTCTGGCGGGATGGGAGTGCTCCAGGGAATCTTTAGCGGAAGCCGGGCGGCAAACCGAACTCGCCCGCTGGATGTCCCAGCGCAGGATAGATGTGCTGGCCACAACACATACCTGCGCGCCTGCCGCCTTGGCCTGGGGGCATGGAGCGGTCATCAATAACGGCGCGGCAGGTATGCCGAATTTCAAAGGGCAGTTTGGCGGTTTAATCACCCGGATTGCAGCTTTGCCCCATCAGGACGCTTTATATCGCGGTAAGGTCGGGGGACTTTATATTGAAGCATTACCCCTCCGCTACGATCATGAGGCATTTATAAGATGGTTTGATGACCTATGGCCCCAGGAAAGCCCTGGGGAGGTATCCTACCGGGAACGCATCGTCCAAGGCACTGAAGATGAGATTGAAGACGCCCTGTTGGGAGGATTTCTCAGGTGCAATAACAAATAATAATCTTCGCGCAGGGAAAAGGTCTGTCCAAGATTGGAAACCGGATTCGAATCTTGGACAGGTAACCCCGTCAGCGGCGCCAACAGCATTGGTGCGGAAACGGGGGTCAATCCCCGGGATACTGCGGCGGACACCACGAAAGGACGCAGGCTTTACATACTTGGCCCAGGGGGACGGTAAGCGTATAGATACGGCATTACTACTCAGTCCTGCCGGGGCTTGGGCCGAATTTCCCCAAAAAGATCCGGCAGGCGTATCTCCAGGCCCGGAAAAAGCGGAGATCGGACGGTTTCATCTTCCCGGAAAATGGTTAGGCGTTCGATATCCCTTTCCGGGGAAAAAGCATAGTGAGCGATGCTCCGCTCCGCCAAATCCACAATCCAGTATTCCCGGACGCCGCTTTTCATGTAAAGGTTTAACTTCGTCACCATATCCTTGCCTTTCGTGGATGGGGAGAGGACTTCCACCACCAGGGAGGGAATCCCCTCGTAGCGGTTGTCGGCATTGACTTTCTCTTCGTCGCAGACCACCACGATATCCGGCTGCACCACATTGGGATCTTCCTCAAATTTAGCCGCATAGCCGAAGAGCCTTACGTCCAGGGGCGCGGTCAAAGACCGGCAGGGTTTTCCTTTAAAATAGTTGTAAAAATGCCAGGCGATCTCATTGACTGCTACCTGGTGGTCAAAAGCAGGGGAGGCCAGCAGGTAGACTTCACCGTCGATCAGTTCGTAGCGCTGATCGGAGGATTCCACCAGCTCCCTATACTCTTCGTAGCTGATCTTTCTGGTCGTTTTGTACTTTAGCGCTTCTTCGTGGAGCAGAAAATAATCCGGTTCGTTGTAGCGGGTGAGTTTGGCGACGCTCCGGCCGTTTTTGGTGATAATGATATCTTCCTTTTCGGTCAGGGCCAGATATTTGCCGAAGGCGTTTTGCAGGTCTGTGGCATTGATCCGCATAAGGCCACCTCCATTCATTATATTAGCTATTAATATAAATGATTATAGCTATTTAATCAAGAATAAATTGGCTATTTGCCTTGGCGGCGGTAAGCTGGGTATTCTGTCCACGAAAAATGCATTAAGCAAAAAGAAAGCGTTAAGCAATAGGGAAAATTTTATTTAATGTAAGGGGAGTAAAAAGAATGGGTAAAATTGTTGCTGTTTGTACAAGTCCGAAAAAAACGATGCGCAAAAAAAATATAGGCGAAGGGAGGCTCCAAGCTGAATTTGGAATTGAAGGAGATGCCCATGGCGGTGATTGGCATCGCCAGGTCAGTCTGCTCGCTATGGAAAGCATACAAAAGATGCAAGCTAAAGGCTTGGATGTCGGACCGGGCGATTTTGCAGAAAATCTGACAACGGAAGGAATTGATCTCGTCAGTCTGCCTCCTGGAACAAAACTTAGAATCGGCGAAAAGGGTTTGGGAGAAGTCACGCAAATTGGCAAAGAGTGTCATACTCGCTGTGCAATTTATTATCAGGCTGGAGATTGTGTCATGCCCAGAGAAGGAATATTCATCCGGGTGCTGCAAGGCGGTCCAGTCCGGGTGGGCGATTCCATTGAAGTGATTAAGAATGCTTAAAAGAATTCGTTTAAGATATTAACCCAAAAACTTTAGCAAAATGCCTCAAACATTTAAAAGAGTTTGAGGCATTTTTTTACCCACTTTTGTTCCAATTTGAGAAAAATTCTTTTAAAAATGGTAAAAGGTTAAAAATAAATTTACTGAAATGTTTATAAATTAGCTTTAAAGCCCTCCTTGAGCAGGCATTTGCAGGCTTTGCCCTTGAATAAGACGGCTTGGCATATTAATTGCATTATGATAGAGAAACAGAGACAGGCCTCTATGTTTAAGGAGTGTGGAATTATGCTGGATTCCTATGGAAGAGATATTAATTATCTGCGGATATCTGTAACAGGGATGTGCAATTTAAGGTGTAACTACTGTATGCCGGAAGAGGGGATCAAAAAGAAAGCCCATAAGGAGATTCTCAGCCTCGAAACAATTGAGCAAATAGCTTTCAGTGCCGTTAATTTGGGTTTTCAAAAGATAAGAATTACAGGAGGAGAACCTCTTGTCAGGAAGGGAATTATCGATGTTATTGATCAGATTGCTCAGCTCAAATCACGGGGATTAAAAGATTTAGGACTAACGACGAACGGAACCTTACTCAGTGGGTATGCTGATGAACTCAAGAAAACCGGACTAACAAGAGTGAATATTAGCCTCGATAGCTTGGATGCGGAGAAATATGCTCAGATTACGAGAGGCGGCAAGCTCTCTGATGTCCTTGAAGGAATTCAAGCGGCCAAAGAGGCTAAGTTATGGCCTCTGAAGATCAACGTTGTCCTTATCGGCGGATTCAATGATGATGAAATCGAAGAATTTGTGAATTTGACCCGGGAAGATGATGTTGAAGTTCGCTTCATAGAACTCATGCCCATAGGAGAAGCAAGCTGCTGGGATCGGGAACATTTTTTGTCAGGTACGGAGATTTTAAAAAGAGTGCCACAATTGATGCCTTTAGCTGTTAAAGGGCAGGGAGCAGTGGCACGCCTCTATAAACTTCCCAACAGCAAAGGCAGAGTGGGAATTATCAGTCCCTTGAGCAGCCATTTCTGCAACTCTTGCAATCGAATTAGAATTACCCCTGATGGGAAGCTTAAACCCTGTCTGCATTCTGATCTTGAATTGGATATCCGCAATTATGGCGAAGATTACGAGAGGTTTTTATTGGATGGTGTCTTTGCCAAACCCAATCGACACTCTATGCAAAACGAAGATTATGAGCCGGTTTTACGCAACATGAATGAGATAGGCGGGTGAATTTCTATACCTAAAGCTGACATGGACCATCCTTACTCTGTAAGAAGGGTATGGCCTTTAATGATCCATCCTACAGAGAATAATCATGTTTTCATTCAAAGATTATGGTATAATATGGGTAGTGTGCTGTAGGATTGGTACGCTGGTTATTGCTCCTGGAAGGAGCGGATAATCAGGAAATCTTGCAGACATTGGAGGAGATTGCTATGAAAGATCCCGTACTGCATCAAGCGATGACCGCTTGGGAGGAAACGAGTGATGATCCGAGAATCAGAGAAGCCTATTTTGATCGGCGCAAGGCTGTGCTGGATGAAAAAGCAGCCATCAGAGAGGCTGAGCTTCGGTTGAAAGAAGCCCTTGAAAAGGGCAGAGCGGCTGGCATAGCAGCAGGTAAAGCGGAAGGTAAAGCAGAAGTAGCCAAAAAGCTCTTAGACCTGGGCTTTGAAATAACGAAAGTTGCCGAAGCGACAGGGTTGTCTGAAAAAGATATCAAGAGCTTAAAAGATTGATTTCCAATGGAAGCACAGGGTTCAGAAGGATTAAGTTGGGATATTTCCAGGAAAAGAGTATAAATTGAAGCCTAAGAGCGGTTTTTTCGTTCTTAGGCTTCAATTTATACTGAATTATATACCGCCGGAAAGAATAAGCAGTTCCTCCTGCAGGTGCATATTATATTCCAGTGAGCTTTCAGGATGACCTTGACAGGCAGGAGGACTGAGTCTGGGTATGTTATTTGAGCGTGAAGACTGGAAATTGTTCAGAAATATGGAGACACTGCCTCAAAAAGCAGGGGTGCCGGAAAGTAAATTATCCATGCTGGTCTGCAAAGAACTGGTGGATAATGCCCTGGATTTGTGCGGTGCTTGTGAGATTGGTTACGAGGGTGATTTATTCTATGTCAAGGATCGTGGTGCCGGCCTGGACCCGGATTTGTTTTCCATCAGCAGGCCCTGCGATCCTCCAAGTATTTACGTCTGCCCACCAGAGGGGCATTGGGCAACGGTCTGCGTGTGGTCGCCGGGGCGGTGGCCGCCTCGGGGGGCGAGCTCCATGTTTGCACCCGGGGCAAGCATTACAGGATCCATTTCCAAAAGGATGGGACGGCTCTCCCGGAATGCTTAAAGGATTATCCCGAAGAGGGGACAAAAATCAGCTTTAATCTGGGTGAAATGCCCCTTAATTTAAATTGGGCGAGTATGGCCATTGATTATGCCCGTGGAGAAATCTACCGGGGAAAAACCTCGCCCTGGTGGTATACCAGCAAGAATTTCTTTGAATTGTTTCAAGCCTTCCGAGGTTCGGTCCGGGATCTGATCACCCAGTTTGACGGCTGCACCGGCAGCAAAGCGGGAAAAATAGCCGGAGAATATACCAAGACCCCTGCCGCTGCTTTAAGTTTTACAGAAACGGAAGCACTTTTGGCTCAGCTCAGAGGAGCAGTTACTGGAAATCCACCGGCACCTTTAAGGTCAGGACGATCAAAGGGGAACATGAGGCTGAAATCCCCTTTGTTCTGGAAACCTACGCCGCGTCTTCCGATATGCCCCATATCACGGTGCTGCTCAACAAATCTCCGATAACCGGCGAGGTCAATGCCTACCACGATAAGAATACCCTGAGTATTTTCGGCTGCGGCCTGTATTGCGATGTGAAGGCCAAACCTGCCTTTTTGTTGAGCAATATCATGACCCCCTATATCCCGATTGTGACGGACGGGAAAGAGCCGGATCTCTCGGTTGTCGCCTCGAAGTTGGCCGAGGGGGTTAAAAAGACTCTCAGCAGAGCTCAAAAATCCCTGTCTGGCGCGGTGGCGGGGAAAAAGAGATCCCAGAAAGAAGTTGTGGGAGAATGCCTGCAGGAAGCCATTGCCAAAGCCAGCGGCAACGGAGAATACCGCTTCAGCCTGCGCCAGCTCTATTATGCCGTCCGACCCTACGTGATCAGGGAAACCGGCAGAGAACCGGATTATCCTTATTTTTGTAAGGAACTGATCGGCGGCTATGAGGCGGAACACGGCGACATTCCGCTGATGTACCGGGATGAGCGGGGAACCCTGTACCATCCCCATTCCGGCCGGGATATCTCCATCGGCACCATCGCGGTGGAAAATTACCATAAGCCGGCCTGGACCTTCAATAAAGTCCTGTATATTGAAAAAGAGGGCTTCTTTCATGTGCTCAAGGAAAAGAAAATCCCGGAGAAATACGATCTGGCCTTGCTTACCAGCAAAGGTTACGCCAGCCGGGCGGTGAAGGATTTGCTGGACGCCCTTGGGGAACATGGGGAGGAGGAGATCACGTTTTTCTGCATTCATGACGCAGACGCTTATGGCACCCTCATCTATGAGACCTTGCAAAACGAAACCAGGGCCAGACCAGGACGCAAAGTCAAGATCATCAATCTGGGGCTGGACCCTGAAGAAGCGGTGGACATGGGGTTGGAGGTCGAAGAGGTGGAAACAGGCCGCAAAAGGGCTGTGGCTGGCTATCTTGATCCCAGGTGGGAGAATTGGCTGCAGGGGCACAGGGTGGAGCTGAATGCTATGAGCACCCCTCAGTTCCTGGCCTGGCTGGAAGGAAAAATCAGGCTTTACGATCAAGGCAAAGTGATACCGACGGAAAATATCATGGAGGAGAGCCTGGAGCAAAGCCTTGAAGCCAAATTGGGCCGGGTCATCGCTGATGAGATCCTGGAACAGAATCACTATGATGATCAGGTAGCGGCAGCAGTCCGGCAGGTTAAGCAGCGTTATCACGACAGCCAAACCTGCGGCAGTCAGGCCCCTTTAAAGGAGACGGTGCAGGCAGAGCTGGCCAGGGAACCGGTCAACCTCTGGAAGAATGTGGTGGAAGAGGTATCCGAGGGGATCATTAAAAATTACCGTTTTTGAAATTTATTCATCTAGATGAGTCGGCTCAGAATTCCCGGATTTTTAAACAGGAGGGGCTAAGCAAGCCTTGGTTTCTATGACAAAAGCTAATTGCGCTCGTAAAAGGAGCAGGAAACTAAATGGTCATTGACCATCCCCACACCCTGCATAAAGGCATAGATGGTGGTCGTTCCGACAAATTTAAAACCGTGCTTTTTCAAGTCTTTGCTGATGGCATCTGAGACAGAGGTGCTGGATGGGACCTGCTCCAGGGTAAGCCAGGAATTAACAATAGGTTTATGATCGACGAAGGACCATAAGTAGTTGTCTAAAGAACCGAATTGCTCACAGATTGTGAAGTATGCTTTGGCGTTGCTGATAGCAGCATTGACTTTTTGTCTGTTCTTAATAATTCCGTTATTTTGGAGAAGTTCTTCTACTTTTGCCTGATCATAAGTCACAAGAATCGCCGGGTCAAAATCGTCAAAAGCCCTGCAAAGGGTGTCCATTTTTGCCAAGATGGTAGCCCAGCTTAACCCTGCCTGCTTACCCTCCAAAATTAACATTTTGAACAGCTTTTTATCATCATGAACGGGAACGCCCCATTCCTGATCATGATACTCCTGTTCCAGCTTGCTTTTTACTGCCCAATCACAGCGTTTTAATTCATTTGGCATGGTCATCTTCCTTCTTTTAATGTATCTATATATAGCGCACAGCGCCGGCTGCCTATAACTGGGTATAAGCAATCATTTTCTCCCCGTCAAAGGCAAACAGATAATAGACATAGGGGCCGCCTAGTTTAAAATTGTGGCTGATATCGACTGTAAAGGTTATGTCTTTGTCTTTGTATTGGGCGAGCAGGTCGTTTTGCTCCACCAGTTTCCGGATTTCGGGACTTACAGTTATGGCCTCGGTAAGCGTTCCCTGGAAATTCATGGGGTTATTGGCTATGAAGCTGGTCGCGATGAGTTCACAGTCATCCCCAATCACGGCATAGATCTGCTTCCTCCTTTCATCCATCTGCTTCATGATCAGCTTATTTTCCTCACTGTAAAATTCCTCCGCGTTTTTCAGAGCGGCAACCTGGTCCAGGTAATTGGTAAAGGACTCCAGGTTGTCTGCGGCTTCGTTCACCCTATCGGCTGTAAAATAGTCCATGCCGTAACGCATGTCTAAATCTTCCCGGCTATAAGGACTCCCGCTAAAGTAGCCATACTCATCGTAAAGATCCAAAAAGATATGGTCGGCCTTGGGAATTAAGCTGAACAGCACAGCCGCATTTTGGCTTAAGTCGGTGAGAATATCTTGGGGAAAGCGATAATCGGCCCGGCTGCCCACCTGATACTTGACCGTAATCCGATAAGGTTCGCTGTCCGTTTTGATCTCGATGGATTGAACAGGCAAATCCGTAAATTGGAGTGCCTGGACAAGGGCACTTACTCTCGCCTTATCGTCCACATCAGTGCCTTTATATTGATATAGATTTTCGGCATAACTGCCCGGCGGCCGGACTGGGTTGTTTTCCTGACTATTGGCGCTTTCCTGGATATTGGTACTTTCCAGGCTATTGACGCTTGCCTGCACCTGATTGCAAGCGACCAGGGTGCTGCTGACGGCAGCCAGACCCAGCACCAAAATCAGCGCCCAAACCCCTCTTTTTTTGTTTTGGCCGTCTAAAATATTGGCAAATCTGCTCCTGGCATTCTCGCCGCTTGCGGAAAAACCTGTGGAAAGGGCCGGCAGCTGCTGGGTTTGCATTGTTTTCAGAATGGTAAGGGAATATTTTTTCCTGAAACTCAGGTCGCCGTTTTTGACCACCAGATCATCGCAGGAATACTCCAGATCCCGGTTGGCCGCCTTGACCATGAAATAGATGAGGGGATTGAACCAGTGGACGGAATTGGCCGCCAGCAAAAGCAGCTTATACCAGGTATCGCCCCGTTTGTAATGGGTAAGCTCATGCTGCAGGACGAGGGACAATTCCTCCCGGGTATACTGCAGGTCAGGCAATAAGATTGCCGGCTTGAAAAAGCCTGTCAGCATGGGGCTTGCGATTTTAGAACAGCTGAGAAGCTGGGGCCTGCTTTTGATTTTTAGATCAAGCAAGACACTTTCGAAAACGCTGTCCGGCACCGCGGAATCGGTCTTGCGGCAATACGGCTTGATTTTTCTCCTGAACCGTGTATAGCTGATTAGATGGAACAGGAAGAAGGACACGGCCCCCAAAGCCCAAAGGATAAGCAATAGTTCCTGCAGGGTGATCACAGAGGTGTTATCTGCCGGGGCCAGGGACGAAGTTAAAACTGAATCAGAGGCTGAATCAGAAATGGAGGCAGAGACTGGGGCTGAGGCAGAATCGGAGGCAGAGACCGGGGCAGAACCGGAGGCAGTCCCAGGCGGGTTATGGCTGTTCTCCAAGTGGCTGTTGCCCATGAACAGGCCGGGCCGATCGTTTTGTTGAAACATAATCGTTTGCTGGGGCGGCGCGGGTAGGTTGACAGGGGCGTCAGGCAGCTCAAACCGCCAGGGAATGATCAGGCGGAGGGCTAATACCAGCCAGACAAGGTAACGCCATTGGGCGCTGTACCTTTTATGTAACCACGGCGAAATCATGAGCAGCAGGACAATGACCGGCGACAGGGTGAGGGAAACCAGGAGAATATTCCCCAGCATTTATTCCGCCTCCTCGATAAATTTTTTCAGCTCCTGCAAATCTTCCTTGGAAATGCCGGCGCCGTCATAGAGGGAGGCAACCAGGCTGGTCAGGGAATTGTGGTGCATTCTCTGCAAAAATGTCTTGCTTTCCTTTTGCAGATAATCCTCTTTTTTTACCAGGGCTTCATAAACATTGAACCGGCCTTGCTTATGAACTGTTAAAAAGCCGCGGTCGCCAAGCCGGCTCAAAAAATTAAGCACGGTGGTTTTCTGCCAGGTCTTATCCAGGCGATCCATAATGTAATCGGAGGTTACTCCTTCATCCGCACCCCAGATAATCATCATGATTTCCAGCTCACTGTCGGGAATTTTTTGCAGGTCTGTCATATTTGCCGCTCCTTATTTTACAAATGTCGAATGATTTAATTTCACATGTGTAAAATGGGTTTTGTCAACTAAATAGTTGGCCAAAGAACCGATTTTTTCACAGATTTTTGACTATGAGAAATGGCTAAAAATATTAATATGGAATAAGGGTAAGGAAGAAATTATAATAAATTAAAAATTTTTATTGTAGGAGATTGTCACTTTAAAAATGGGGCACATTATTTTCTGACCCCCTCGGCAATCGCCAAAGCACGAATGAACGCACATTAGGAGAATCTATTATCCTATGTGTGATTTTTTTCGCCAAAAATATCTTATAAGGTTTGAGAGTTTTTTGCGAGAAACGCTTGCTACAATTATAGTCAAGCTATTTTTGTCCATAAGACACGGGGGACCAATAAAGAGTTAAAAGGGGGCCATAATGGCAAAAGAAAACAAAGAAGAAAAGGATCTTAACTATAACGAACTCATCAGCAATGTAAACTTCTTAGTGATCAAAGTTATTTAGAGGAGGAATGCGATTATATGACAAAGGAAGGAAACAAACGAAGGGGAAAAGGAGCCCGCGGATTAGTAAGCTTGATACTGTCCCTGCTGCTTCTTTTGCAGGGATTCATGGGAAGTACACCGGTGTATGCCAGTCCTTTCCTGCCCCCGGTTTCGGCAACCTGGCATTTTGATTTTGATCAGGAGGTTAAGGTTTTTGCAGGAAGTACAATAGAGGACGGCAAGTCTTACGAAGATACTGCAGGTGGTACTTTCCAAGCAAGTAATGATATAGGCGGAAATAATATGACGTTCCAGATAAGTGCCGCAGCAGGGATAGCCAATGAGATTTGGGGATTTCAAGATCGAGATGATGAAGGAGCGCATCCCAAAGTTAACGAGAATATGGGTATCATGGCTGCTAATCCAGTGGCGGGCTTTTTTATTACCAGTCCCACAAGTATTTTTACTTTAACTTCATTTAAAGTTGATTTGGATTACGAAATTGGCGATATTACTGTCACAGGATATGATAGTTCAGAAAATCAAGTGAAAAGTGTTACCTTCGAGAAAGGTATTGACCCATTACATCAAATAGACACGAAGGGCATCGTAATATCCTTGGACGGTTTTACCGGGCTTAATAAAGTCGCCATTTCAGTTTCACCTGGTTCATCGGGATATACTAGGAATACATTGTTTAATGATTTCCAGCTTGAGAATATCGTCCCTATCTCAGATTCGGGATCTGCAAGCAGTGATGCCGGCTTAAGCAGCGTACTGGGGCAGACCATTACGGCAGGCAGTGAAGCCGGAACCAGCGGAGAACCGAAGACCGCAACCATCACTGCAGCCAATGAAAAATCCAGTATTGGGCTTGCAGATATAGGGACAGCAGCCAACGCCACGGCGAAGCTTTACTCTAATGCAGGATTTACCCAAGAAATAACAGGAAGCTCCACTATAGCTCTCATTGAAGGCGGAGCCACCACAGCCTACATCAAGGTCACGGCGCAAGACGAAACCACCATCAAATACTATGCTGTCACTATCAGCAGGGAAGCAGCCTTAAGCAATAATGCGACGCTGAAAGCATCTCCGACGGTCAAAGGCCAGACCGTGACAGATTTGGGAACACCCCATGCGGCACTTGCCTCGGTAGTGGCAGGCTCAGTTACCCTAAGCGCAGAGCAAGCGGCGGATACCAGCAATTCAGGCTCCTATGTAACGTTGTTCGACAAGAACGACAGCAATGCAACAGTGAAAGTGGTCAAATATGCGTCGGGGGCATCTCCGGATGAAGCAGCTTTTACAGGTGCGGCTCCTTATGGAAACGAAGCTGTCAGCAACGGGGACTTCTTCATCATCAAAGTGGTAGCCGAGGACCAAAGCACCACGCTTTACTATAAAGTGAATGTAACAGTAACGCCGGCCTCTGTGGCCCCCGGCATCACCGGCCCCACAGCAATGAGCTTGACCGAGGGATATGGCATCACCTCCACCGGAGTATATACCATAACCGGAACAGCTCCGGTGACAGTGACCAAGACTTCCGGCAATGGCAGTATTACATGGAATGATACTACGAAGAAATTGGACATAGCAGCAGGACTTGCACCGGGCAGCTACCCCATTGAGCTGACCGCCAGCAACGGCACAGCACCGGACGCGACGCTGACCTTCACCCTGACGGTTGGTGCAGCTTTTACACCAAGTGGAACAAGACAGGAAATTTCACCCACAGTAGCATTTGATAAGTACGGATATGCGACGATTACAAATGTTCCTGTTATTCCAAGTGAATATACATTGATGTATGTGGTGGATTTTGGAGACTGTGAAAGCTATACAAGTATAGCTGATGTAAATGAGGGTGTGGAGTGGCTTGGAACATCCACGCCATTAACTGAATTAACTAACGATACTGGTTCTTGGTATATAGACGATGGCAATTATAAGGCACGTGGTACATATTCTGAAGGCTCCAAAATAGACATTCGTAGTGGAAGTAAGAGTTTACTGCTGACTGTAGTAAAGCTTCAGTACTATGGTAATATTCCGGGCGATCAGCCTTGGATATACGGAGCATATCTTTGTGCAATCCCGCAGAAAATTACCTACAATCTGAACGGAGGAAATATTGATGGTGATACCGCCGCTAAAACGGAGTATTTGTTTAATGGCGATACCTTGGCAACTACTTTTAATGCACCAACAAAAGGGGATTTTCCTTTTAAGGGCTGGTATACAGCAGGTACCGGCGGCAGCAAGGTAACATCTGCAACCGGTTCATCAGCTACCTATTATGCACAGTGGGCTAAATTACCGGTAAACAACACAGCCGGTGCTGCAACCGTTGCCTATGACGGAACGGAGATCGATCTTACCGCCGTGTCCGGATTGTTTACGGTGGATTCCAACGCAGGCTCGCAAACCTTTACGGTAGAGGAAGGCGGCACCGGAGCAGGAACCATTTCAGGTAACCTTCTTACGGTCACCGAAGCAGGAACCATAGAAATTGGCCTTACAACAGCGGAAACACCGACGCATCAGGCCGGTACAAAAGTAACCGCCACGATTACTGTGGATAAGGGAACCCAGGATGCCCCCGTGGGGCTGGGGAAAACCGATGCAGGCAGCTATGGCGGAAGCGACGGTAAAATTACCGGACTGATACCAAACAGGCTCTACGAATATAAAAAAGACGGCGGTGCTTATACGGCAGCCACCGCCAACACTTCCGGTGAGATCACCGGGCTTTCGGCAGGCACCTATGTGGTGCGCCTTGCCGGAAACGATCTGTATCATGCTGGCTCAGATTCGGCGGAGATCATAATTGGACAGGCAACCCAGCCGGGAGTACTGGCATTCAGCAATGCGGCCTACACTATCGGAGAAGACGGGGGTGGCGTGACCATTACCGTCACCCGGACCGGCGGCAGTGACGGAGCGGTGTCGGTGGATTATGCTACCAGTGATGGAACAGCCACAGCGGGAAGCGACTACACGGCAACCAGCGGGACGCTGAACTTTGCAGACGGAGATGCGGCAAGCAAGACCTTCACTGTAGCAATCAGTCAGGATGCTATTCTGGAAGGAAACGAGACAGTGAACCTCACCCTGAGCAATGCCACAGGCGGAGCGGCATTGGGTCAGAGCAGCGCCACCCTGACCATAATGGACGATGAAGTAGCATCGCCGAATGTGACAGCAAACGATCTGACCAATCAGATCACAGGTGCAGACAATACCATGGAATATTCCACAAATGGGGGAACAACATGGACAGCCTATGATTCCGCAAATCCGCCAACTTTTACAGGAAATCAAACAGTGCAGGTCAGGATAAAAGCAAGCGGAAGCAATCCGGCGGGACCTGCAACCACGTTGACCTTTACAGTAAATCTTTCAGAGGATGCTGCTGTAACAGCAAAGGCAACCTCCTATAATATCAGCGGAAATACCATCCAATCAAATACCGACGTTATTCATACAGATGTTACGGTGGAAAGCTTCCTCGGCAATTTGAATAAGCATGAAAATGCAGCGTGGAAGATCGTCCCGGGAGGAACACCAATGGCGAGTCCTACGGATTTTGCCAATGCAACGGCCAAAGCTGCGGCTGCCAAGCTTGCCAAAGGAGACAAATTAGCGGTGCTGGCCGAAGATGGAGTAACTTTAAAAGTATATGATATGGTCTTGACCGAAAGCAATGACGCGGGGATGGCCAGCATAGCGGGAGCAACGGTTACAGCGGGCAATCAAGCCGGTACAAAAGAAGCGCCGAAGACCGCTTCTGTGAACGTAGCCCATGCCAAATCCAGTATCGGACTTACAGACATAGGAGCAGCAGCCAACGCCACAGTGAAGCTGTACACCGATGCAGAATTTAGCCAAGAAATAACAGGAAGTTCCACCCTGGCACTTACTTCTGGGGGAGCCACCACAGCCTACATCAAAGTCACAGCGCAAGACGGAACCACCGTCCAATACTATGCAGTAACCATCAACCGGGAGGCATCCTCGCGGGGTGATAACGATGACGATTCCTCACCTTCAACCTCAAATCCAACGCCAACCCAACCCACAACACCGGTAAACTCCGCCGCAATCCCGGTGAATGTCACCGATAATCACGCCAACTCAACCACGAAGACCATCAATGCCCAGATCACCAACGACAGCAATGGCACCAAGACCCTCTCCTTCAAATCCCAGGAAGCTATCCTGGAAAAGAAACCCGACGGCACCAGAACGGAGTTCGGCAATTTTGACAAAGTAGGTTTTACTCCCGACCAAGGAACAGCCTCCTCCATCAGCCTGTCCGCCGACGGCACCATCCAGGTGAAAAACCTGGCCAACGGAACCGAATCCCAATTTAAGGTCACCTTTGATCTGGGCAACGGCCAGAAAATTGCCATTGGGAGAATCGAGGTCAAAGTAGACAAGGACGGAGCCATCAGTTTGACCAGCACCTTAATCGACCCCTATGGCATCATCCTGGACTCCGCCACCAACCAGCCTATCACCGGAGTGGACGTCAAACTCTACTATGCCGATACTGCCCGCAACCGGGCCGGCGGCAAAACCCCGGATACCCTGGTGGCGCTGCCGACCCTTACCGGGTTTGAGCCCAACGACAATGCCAATCCCCAGGTCAGCAACAGTTATGGCGCCTATGCCTATATGGTCTTTCCCCAGTCGGACTACTATCTCTTAGCCACCAAAGCAGGCTATGAACGCTACAAAAGCCCTATCATCACCGTAGAGCAGGACATCGTCAAATGGGATTTCAAAATGCATCAATCCCTGAGCGGAGTCCAACGGCTTTTCGGCTCCAACCGGGTGGAGACGGCCATCGCCATCGCTCAAGCCAATTACCCGGGTAAAGTCGCCAATGTAGTTTTAGCCACAGCCAATAATTATCCCGATGCCCTGGCGGGAAGCGTCCTGGCTTACAAACTCAATGCTCCTTTGCTGCTGGTAGGCAGCACAGCCCAGGATCAGGAGAGCCTGTTGAACTATCTGAAAGAGCATGTAGAAACAGCAGGAACCATCACTATCCTGGGAGGCACCGGTGCCGTCCCGGCAGCAGTAGAAGAGACAATCCAAGCCCGTGGATACAGCCAGATCATCCGATTAGGCGGAGCCAACCGCTACGAAACAGCTCTGAAGATCGCTGAAGAACTTAAAGTAGAACAAGGCAGACCGGTCATCCTGGCTTATGGCGGAAACTATCCCGATGCTTTATCCGTAAGCAGTGCCGCGGCCGCCATCCAAAGCCCCATTCTCCTGGTGGAGAAAAACGGCATCAGTGAAGGAGTAAAAAACAAATTAGCTCAGATCAAGCCCATCAAAGTCTATATCATCGGCCTGGAAGGAGTCATCAGCCAGCAGGTCGAAGATGAAGTGGCACAATTAACCTCTCTGAAGCAAGAAAACATCATCAGAATCGGCGGCCCGGACCGGTATCAGACCTCCCTGGCCGTAGCAAAGTATTTTAACTTATCGGGCAAAAATATCGGCATTGCCACGGGCAATAACTTCCCCGATGCCCTGGCCGGCAGTGTCTATGCAGCCAACCATAATGCACCCATCTTATTGTTAAACGACACGATACCCAATGACGTCATAGACTACTTAAAGTCAAGGGAGATGACCGGAGCCACAATATTTGGGGGAGAGGCTGTCATCAATGCCGAGATAGAACAGAAGCTAAGAGAGCTCATTAAGTAGAATGGCACACAACAATTAAAGACCGGCACATATAATCCAAGCACACCCTATCCGCTCAAAACCGGATAGGGTGTGCTTGCTTACAGGTAACTACAACGTGAAGTCATCATGGAAGTTTTTGGCCTGTACTATTTTTGATATGTATAATCTGCCCTCCCTGGTGCAATCGGCGTAAAACACCTCACTGAAATCAGGGATACCGGCCTGAGCCAATTCTGCAGCGAGCCAGGAGCGGTCACGCTTGAGTTGCTGAAGATTGCCGTCCTGGACCTTGCCATCAATAATCAGAGGAAGAGGCAGGCCTTTGGCGTCAGGCTTAAGCTTCATGTCCGAAGGAGTCAAGGGCAGATACTGAGGTTTTTTAAGAACGCTGATACTGCCGCTGCCCTCGACGATAGCATATTCAACCTCATTTAAGTCGAAGATATCCTTTTCCCTCAATACCATCAGGACAGTTTCGATGGAGTATTTCAGTCTTTTCATGTTGGCTTTGATAAACTGGCCGTTCTGGATGATGACAGTGGGGCCGAAGGTGATTTTACGGGCGATTTTTTTGTTGTTGATCAAGAGGGAGCTTACCAGATATTGCAGGGCTATGATGAGTACTACCGCGAATAAGACGGGGAGATGAGGAATATTGGGCTCCGCAATATCGGCGCCGATCACGCTGCCCAGCACGATAATCGATAAAAAGTCATAGACAGGAAGCTCGGCGATCTTGCGCCGGCCGGTTTTCAGAACCAAAAACAGGAACAGTGCCATAACAGAGATAATGCGGAGCGCGATAATTAAGTAATCCAAACCTGTTCACTCCTTCGTTTTTATGCTTATTATGGTATTATGAGCCCAAAGACCGGTCGAACATGCAGACTTTGAGAAGAAGAAGAAGAGCAATAATTTGCCGAAGGTCCTTGACAAAATAACCGTTAAGGATTAAGATAACGATGTTATCTTAATGTAAAGTATGGAGGTACTCAGGACATGGTTCGTGACGGAGAACAGACACGGGAAGCTATTTTGAAAAGCGCTCAAGCTGAATTTTTGGCCAAGGGCTTCTCCGCTGCCTCGCTGCGCAAGATTGCCACGGGGGCCGAGGTGACGACCGGTGCGCTGTACCGTCATTTTACAGACAAGGCTGCTTTATTTGAGGCTTTGGTGGCCCCTTGTTTTCATGGCTTTATCCAAATGTTCCGGCAGCAAGGGGAGGACTATCTCCGGGGGCAAGACTCCTATGATTTTGACCATAACTGGTCTTCCTCGGAGCAAAGTCTGCTGAGGTGGACAGAATATATCTATGACCATCTGGAGGTCTTTAAACTGCTCCTCTCGGCAGCGGAAAAAACCGCTTATGAGAGTTTTGTCCATATCCTGATCGAGATGGAAGTGGATATGACCTTGGAGTATATCCGACTGGCCCGGGAAAAGGGCTACATGATCAAGGATGTCTCCAGAGAAGAAATTCACATTTTTGTTAACGCGCAGTTTTCCGCCTTTTTCGAGATGGTGCTCCACGATGTTCCCCGGGAGCGGGCTGTGGAGTATACCAGCAGTATCTTCCGCTTTTTTGCGGCAGGATGGAAAAAACTGTTTATCGGTGCATAATTCCCTCTTTCCAACTCTATAGGAAAGGGGGAATATAAAACCAGTTGGTTAGCATAAGCTAACCGAAGGGGCTGTTAACCTAAGAAGCTTACGCTAACCCGGGAAGAGAAAGGGGGCCGGAAAATTTCATCGCAGGGGTTTATTTTTTTAACACAAGGTTAGCTTTGGCTAACTAAAGCCGATTCCTTGCACTAATTTTAGCTAACCAGAGTTGATTACTTGAACTAACTCAAAAAAGAGCTGTTCACTGAAAGGGGAGATATCTGTATGTCATCCGCTGGGAAGCAAAAAACCGGCACGGCGCGTCTGCTGGAACTTGCCGGTACCAAAAAACCGCTGATCATTGGCGCCGGAGTATTGTCGGCCCTGGCATCCATTGTGAGCTTTGTGCCCTATATCGCTATCTATCTGATTGTGAAGGAAGTCTTAACCGCTTTGCCGGATCTGGAGGTCCTGAACAGTGCTCTGATGATTCGCTATGGCTGGCTGGCCTTTGGCGGAGTGGTGGGAAATATCCTGCTTTATTTCGGGGCCCTGAGCTGCTCCCATCTGGCGGCCTTTGGCACCCTGTACGAACTGAAGGTCAACTTTGCCACCCATCTGGCCAAGGTTCCCCTGGGTTTTCATGTGATGATCGGCAGCGGCAAGCTGCGGAAAATCACCGATGATAATATTGAAAAGGTGGAAGGGTTCATTGCCCACCAACTGCCCGATCTGGTGGCCGCTTTTGTGGCGCCGGTGGTGATGATCATGATTCTGCTGGCGGTGGACTGGCGGCTGGGGCTGGCGGCCCTGGCGGGAGTTATCGTCGCTTTTTTGATCCAGATGTCCGTCTATGGCAATGAAGGGTCCAAGGCCATGATGAAAAAATATCAGGCCTCTCTGGAGGATATGAACAACGCTTCGGTAGAGTATGTGCGGGGAATTTCGGTGGTGAAGGCTTTCCGGCAGACGGTCTATTCCTTCCGCCGTCTTCATGACACCATCAAGGCCTATACCTCCATGGTCATCCCTTACACCTTAAGCTGGCAAAACTCTTTTTCGGCGTTTGTCGCCCTGGTCAACAATATCTATCTTTTTGTGGTGCCGGTGGGAATTTTCATCGGGATGAGAACCACGGACTATATCGGTTTTTTAAGTAATTTTATTTTCTATTTGATTTTTGTCCAGTCGGTGGCCACGATTTTGATGAAGATCATGTATGTCAACGGCAACGCCATGAAGATCATCGGCGGGGTGGAGGCCATGGACAGGGTCTTGGCGGAACCGGAGCTCCCTCAGCCGGCCAACCCCCAAACGGTGACTCAATATGATGTGAACTTTGCGGATGTGGTGTTTTCCTATGACAAAGATAAGAAAACCGAGGCCCTTTCCGGAGTGAGCTTTGCGGCGAAGCAGGGGCAGATCACCGCGATTGTGGGCCCTTCCGGCGGCGGCAAAAGCACTATCGCCCATTTGATTCCCCGGTTTTTTGATGTCAGCGGGGGACAGATCACCATCGGCGGTGTGGATGTGCGGCAGATGAACAGCCATTACCTGATGGAGAAGGTGACTTTTGTCTTTCAGGATGTGTTCCTTTTTAAACAAAGTGTCATGGACAATATCCGCATGGGCAACCCCCAGGCTTCCGATCAGGAGGTCAGGGAAGCGGCCCAAGCCGCCCAATGCCACGATTTTATTATGAAGCTGCCCCAGGAGTATGACACGGTGATCGGCACCAGAGGAGTGCATTTGTCAGGGGGGGAAAAGCAGCGGATTGCCATCGCCCGGGCTATCGTGAAAGATGCTCCTATAGTGGTACTGGATGAGGCTACGGCTTTTGCTGATCCAGAAAATGAGCACCTGATTCAAAAGGCTTTTGAAAGGCTGATGAAGGATAAAACTGTGATTATGATCGCTCACCGCCTGTCTACGGTGCAGGGCGCGGATAAGATCGTGGTAGTGGAGGAAGGCAAGGTGTGCGAGGAAGGAACCCATGAGGAATTGCTGGCCAGGGGCGGTAAATACGCCGCGATGTGGAAGACCTATATGGACACCGCCAGCTGGACGATGAGTCAGGAGGAGGTTTTCGCTCATGCCTAAATTACAAGCCGCCTTTATGCTGACCGATAAAGGCTACAAGGATCTGAAAAAGGCCATTGCCGCCTGCACCCTGAGCAACTTTTCCATGATGCTTTCTTTCATCGTCATGATCCAGATGATTATGGAATTGATCAAACCTCTTTCCGGGGGAGAGGTAGCCTGGACGAAAATGTGGATGCTTTTGGGGGCCGGGATCCTGGCTGCCTTGCTGATCTTTCTCAGCCTGAGAAACGATTATAAAAAGACCTATATCGTGTCTTATCTGGAAAGCGAGAATACCCGGGTTACTCTGGCGGAGCAGATCCGCAAGCTGCCCATGAGCTTTTTCAATGACAAAGATATTTCCGAAGTCACCACCCATCTGATGGATGATGTGGCCACCAGCGAACATGTCCTCAGCCATGTGGTGCCCCAGATTGCAGCGAATGCCATCTCGGTCACCGTGATTTGTGTGATGATGGCCTTCTATGATTGGCGGATGGCGTTGGCCATCTTTATCACGGTGCCCCTGGCCTTCGCTATTATTTTTATCAGCCGCAGATTCTATGGCAAGCTTCACAAAAAGCACCTGGAGGCCAAGATGGCGGCGGCCGGACAGGTGCAGGAATATATTGAAGGAATCAAGGTCATTCGCGCCTGCAATCTGGACGGAGAGAAGTTCAGCGCCTTGGAAAAAGCCCTGCGGACCATGAAAAAACTGGCTATAGCCATGGAGTTCGGTACCGGGGTGTTCGTGACCGGCGCTCAGGTGGTTCTGCAGGCAGGCATCGGTCTTACCGTGTTGATAGGAACAACCCTGCTCACCGGAGGTCAGATTGAATTTGTGCCCATGCTGCTGTATATGCTGGTTGTGGTGCGCATCTATGGTCCCATCGTAACCGAACTGGCTCTTTTGCCGGAGTTTCTGTATCACCGCATCGCCGTAAAGCGCATGCAGAAGCTGATGAGCATCCAGCCCATGGAAGGGAACAAGGAGCTGGAGCTTAAGGACTTTACCATTAATTTTGAAAAGGTGGATTTCCAATATAACCGGGAAGGGGAAGGGGCCATCCACAATATGACCGCAACCATTCCCGCCGGGGGAATAACGGCCCTGGTGGGGCCTTCCGGCAGCGGCAAAAGCACGGTTTCCAAGCTGATTGCCCGCTTCTGGGATGTGAGCGGGGGCCGGATCACCGTGGGGGGAGTGGATGTCAGGACCTTGGACCCGGAGCATCTGATGAGCTATATGAGCTTTGTCTTTCAGGATGTGGTCCTGTTCAACGACACTGTCTACAACAACATCCGCATCGGCAACATGGAGGCTTCCCGGGAGGAGGTTCTGGCCGCCGCCCAAGCTGCCCGCTGCGACGAGTTTATCAGCCGGATGCCCGAGGGGTATGATACCCTTTTGGGTGAGAACGGTTCCACTTTGTCCGGCGGCGAACGCCAGCGCCTCTCCATTGCCAGGGCTTTGCTGAAGGATGCTCCCATCGTCATGCTGGACGAAGCCACCGCTTCTCTGGATCCGGAGAGCGAGGCCGCCATCCAGCAGGCCATTTCCCGTCTGATCCGGGGCAAAACGGTGATTGTCATCGCTCACCGTCTGCGCACCATCCGCAACGCCGACAAGATTATTGTCCTGGACCAGGGGAGAGTGGCTGAAGAGGGAACTCATGAGAGCCTCCTTGAGAAAAACGGTCTGTATAAAAAGCTCTTTAACATCCAGCAGGAAAGTTTGGGCTGGTCGGTGCGGTAAGAAAAAAGGGAGCATTCAGATCGGGCAGTAGACAAGGGGAATGTGACAACCAAAGACGGACTATCGGCGTAAAGCTGATAGTCCGTCTTTGGCATTTTGAGGGGCAAAGTTTGGAACAAAGGTATTAGAGTACTTTAGCAATCAACTGAACAAGATTAAAATACTTTCCGTCTTCAGCCGCCATCATTTTGATGTCCTCGGCGACAATGGGATGATAAGCGGTCAGCCATTCCTGCCACGCCTCTCTGCAGCAGGCCATTTCGCGGCTGTCCACCATTTCAATGCCTTCTGCTTTCTTCCACAAATCTTTCCACCAATCAAGAGAGTGCAGGGTTCTTGCCATCTCGCTATTCCAAAACGGCTGCATTTCATCGGGAACCTTATCCTCAAATTCGTAATTTAATCCAGGAATAGCCACGGCGATATAGCCCCCCTTTTTCACAAAAGGAATAAGGGAAGGGAGCATTGCCGCCGTATCGCCGAAATAATGGTAGGCATCCACGGTGAACAACAAGTCAAAATAGCCCTTGGCGAAAGGCAGCCCTTTGGTCGCGTCGACGGAAATTGGCACGGCTTTATCAGCAATCCCCAGAGATTGAAAACGCTCATAGTTTTCAGTTGGCGAGATCCAAAGGTCGGCGGCGAAAACGGAGGCGCCATATTTTTTCGTTAACAAAAGGGTGGAAAGACCACACCCGCAGCCGAGGTCAAGTATGCGCATAGTCTCATCAATGTTCAGGTGTGATGACAATTCCTCCGCTAAGCGCATGGCATTTGGCCCCATCATAGCGGCTTTCAGGAACTCAACATTTTTATCATTAGAAATAAACTGGTTTGTAAATGTATACATGGTATGCTCCTTTCTAATTTTTGCCTTATAGAAAGAAAACAAAAAAAGCACAGTGTGACACTGCGCTACAAATTACACCATTATAAATAATGGATGCTCATTCAATCTGTAAGGCAGTTTTTGACAACACTAATAAAAGCAGAACAATCTGCTCGTTTCATGTTCTTAACTTAAAACCCTTACAGAATTACCGACATCAATACACTCCCTCTTTCTTTAACTCACTATATCATAGCACTATTCATTATGGCCAGAGATTATTTTGAATCCGTTCTAGTGCTGCTAGTCCGGATCTTTTCCAGGCGCGACCCCTGCTATGCTCTTGACAGAGAAAAAAGGGAGTAGTATACTCTATTAAAATAATGATAATGATTATCATTATATATGCATTTTTAATAATGAAAGGGAGGAACTTATGATGTTAGGGAAAGAAAAAATAACTTTGTTCGGATTGGGGCTAATGGCGGGAACCTTTGGCCTGAAGCTGGCGACAAGCAAAACGGCCAAGAAAGCTTATGTTAAGACCCTGGCAACCGGCTTAAAGGCCAAGGCTGAATGCGACAAAATGATTGAAGAAGCGAAGGCCAATGTGGACGATATCATGGCCGAGGCAAAGCTTGTCTCCGAGCATGAATAGACAAGTATTCATTGGGTGCCGGATATGAACTATACAATAAGCCATGATATTCCCGGAAGAATTCGCTTTAAATTTCCCGGAGGCGGTTTTTCCCAAGAGGAAACGGCAGCGTTATGCCATAGTCTTGCTAAGAACAGTTTTATACATAAGGTCCAGCCCTACCGGCTCTCCGGCAGCCTTGCCGTGAATTACGAAGAAGGGTGCCGCGAAGAGGTCATTGAGGCGGTAGCCGCGCTGAAGAGGGCGGAATTGAAAGACTATGAGCTGCCGGTGGGAGAAGTTCCTTACAATGCTTACACGGATCAATACCTTAACCAGCTGGTATATATGATTGGCAAAAGGGTCCTGACAAAGCTCTATATGCCGTCGGGATTGAAGGCTTTCTGGATGATGAAAGGAGCCTTGCCCTATGTCTTGAAGGCGGTTAAGCGGCTTTGGAGCAGAGAAAAGCTCAATGTGGACGTGTTGGATGCTGCGGCAATCAGCGTCTCCATTTTAAAGAGAGATTATGACACTTCAGGCAGTGTCATGTTTTTTCTCTCCGTAGGCAATCTGCTGGAAGAATGGACCCACAAGAAATCCCGGGATGATCTGGCCAAAGGCCTGGCTTTGCGAGTGAATTCCGCCTGGGTCAGACGCAATGGGCAGGAAAGTCTGGCCAACCTGAAGGATATTGCCATCGGCGAGCAGGTGGTGGCCAGAATGGGGAGCTATATCCCTGTGGACGGTGTGGTCCTCCAAGGGGAGGCCATGGTCAATCAATCCACTATGACCGGGGAGTCCCTCGTGCAGAGGCGTATCCCAGGGGATACGGTTTATGCCGGCACGGTCATTGAAGAGGGCGAGCTGCTGATCGGGGTAACCGCCTTAGAGAGTGAAACAAAACTGAATCAGATCATAAAACTTATCGATGAATCCGAGGGGCTGAAAGCGGCGGTACAATCAAAAATCGAAAACATGGCCGATGCCATCGTGCCTTACAGCTTTCTGATCGCCGGAGGTGTTTATCTGGCGACCAGAAGTGTGGCCCTGGCTTCGGCGGCTCTCATGGTAGATTACTCCTGTGCGCTGAAGATGACGACGCCCATCGCTATTTTAACAGCGATGCGGGAGGGAACTCAGCACGGTTTTGTTATCAAAGGCGGGAAATTCCTTGAAGAAGCAGCTTTGGTCGATACCATTGTCTTCGATAAAACCGGAACCCTGACCGAGGCCAAGCCTTATGTAGTTGATGTGATCGGTTTTGGCGGGTATCGGCGTGACCGGGTTCTCCGTTTGGCGGCCTGTCTGGAGGAGCATTTCCCCCATTCGGTAGCGGCTGCTGTGGTGGCCAAAGCCAATGAAAAGAATTTGAAGCACAGGGAAATGCATGCCAATGTGGAGTACATTGTAGCCCATGGGATTGCTTCTTATGTGGAGGACAAGCGTGTCGTCATCGGCAGCGGGCATTTTGTTTTCGAGGATGAAAAGGTGGAGGTAACAGCTGCCGAGCAGGAGGTTATTGATAAGAAGGCGGAAGCGTACTCTTTGCTGTTTCTGGCCGTAGGGGGCAGACTGGCGGGAATGCTTTGCATCGAAGATCCCATCCGGCCTGAAGCCGCCGGGATAGTTGGTGAGCTGAAGGCTCTGGGCATCCATCATATCGCTCTTCTCACCGGAGATAGTGAGAAAGCGGCTCAGGCCATTGCCCGAAGGATTGATGCCGATGACTATCGCTCCCAGGTGCTGCCGGCGGAAAAAGCCGACTATATTAATTCGCTGCGGCGGCAAGGCAGAAGAGTCATGATGCTGGGAGACGGAATCAATGATTCGCCGGCCCTTTCCTCAGCAAATGTAGGGATTGCCATGAAAAACGGCGCGGATATCGCCCGGGATATCGCCGATGTGGTCTTAACCCAGGGCAATTTAAAATCCATCGTTGCCTTGCGCCGGTTAAGCTCGTTGCTGATCAGAAGGATCGAAAATAACTTCCGCTTTACGGTGGGCTTTAATTCCGGTCTGTTGACACTTGGTGTGCTGGGGATTATCTCTCCCGGCAGCTCGGCGCTGCTGCACAATCTCTCCACGGTAGCCACCGGGGTGAGCAGTATGCGGAATTATTTGCCGGAATAGGAATGCTTAGTTTTAAACAGACTTACAGACTTAAAAAGCTTAAAAGGTTTAAGAGGCTTAAGAGGCTTAAGAGGCTTAAGAGATATAAACTGGATTTAAACTTAACTTAACAGCATGCGATCATTAGCGAAGGCGGTTTTACTTTGCTGAGAATACAATTCCAGCAAACGGGGAACCGTCATTTCTTTGCGCTCCTCACCTGCGAGATCCAGGATGATCTTGCCCTGGTCCAGCATGATGGTTCGCGAGCCGGTTGTCAGAGCGGTCTGGATATTGTGGGTGATCATCATGGTGGTGATGCCCTCCTGACTGACGATGTCCCGGGTAATCGCCATGATCTTTTCGGCAGCTGCCGGGTCCAGGGCTGCAGTATGCTCATCGAGCAGGAGCAGGCGGGGGCCGGCAATGGTGGACATGAGCAGGGAAAGGGCCTGCCGCTGGCCGCCGGAGAGCAGTCCTACCTTGGTCCGCAGGCGGTTTTCAAGGCCCATATCCAATTGGGCGATTTTCTCACGGAAGATTTTCACATCCTGAGGGTGCACGCCTAGGCGCAGACCATTCCGGCCTTGGCGGTTATAAGCCAGGGCCAGATTCTCCTCGATGGTCATATCGGGAGCGGTTCCCTTCAGTGGATCCTGAAACAAACGTCCGATCATGGCGGCCCGTTTATGCTCAGCCAGGTAAGTGATGTTCTCCTCTTCCAGAAAAATCCGGCCGCGGTTTAGCCAGAAAGTGCCGCCGATGGCGTTAAAGAGGGTGGATTTTCCGGCACCGTTGGAACCGATGAGGGTCACAAATTCACCTTGGGCCAGGGAGAGGCTGATGTTATTCAGCGCTATATGCTCGTTGGGTGTGCCGCTTAAAAAGACTTTGGTTGCGTTGATGATCTTAAGCATCCTGCTCCACCTGCTTTCTCATGCTGCGTAATTCCAGGTGTTTTTTAATCACGGGCAGGGATAAAGCAATCACCACGATCACGGCTGAGACAACCCGGAGCATATAGGCGGGGAAAATGCTGGATTTCAGGGCGGCGGCGATGATGAAGCGGTAAATAAGAGAGCCGAATATGGCCGAGAGCAGCCCTATCGTCAAGGAACGCCGTCCGAAAATGGCTTCTCCGATGATGGCGGAAGCGAGACCGACCACCATGATGCCAATGCCGGAGCTGATGTCGGCATATCCCTGATACTGGGCAAGGACTGCGCCGGACAGTCCGATGCAGGCGTTGGAAATGGCTATGGCTGTGATTTTCATGGCATCCACATTGATGGAGGAAGCTCTGACCATGTCTTCGTTATTCCCGGTGGCCCGTATGCAGAGGCCGAGGTGGGTTTTGAAAAACCATATCAGCAGGGCGGCACAAAGAAAGCAAACGAGGAAGGGGACCAGGGTCTTCAATACTTCCTTGTTGGCCGGAAGCCAGGCCAGGGGGGTGAAGAGGCTGTCGCTGCCGATCAGGGAAAGGTTGGAGCGGCTCCCGAGAATATAGAGATTAATACTGTACAAGCTGCTCATAGTGATGATGCCGGCAAGGATGGGATGGATCTCCAGTTTGGTCTGAAGAAGCCCGGTGGCAGTTCCCGCGGCAGCCCCGGCGGCAACAGCCAGCAGAATACCGAGGAAAGGGTGGCCGGCCAGGGTCATGACAGCGGACACAGAGAGTCCGAGGGTGAAGCTCCCATCGGCGGTAAGATCCGGAATGTTGAGGATGCGGAAGGAAATATAGATGCCAAGAGCCAGCATGCTGTAGATTAATCCGAGCTGGACGGAGCCGAGAAGCAAAGTCATAATCCTACCTCCTGTGAGAATGTGTGTCAGGGTGGTTATTCGATGATGGCGGCATGGCTTAGTATATCCTGGGGAATGGTCACGCCGATAGCGTCCGCGGTGGATTGGTTAATGACGGTGGTAAAGTCGGACACTGTAATAGCCGGAATCTGTTCAATTGGCGTGCCCTTTAAGAACTTCACGGCCATTTCTGCTGTGATGCCGCCGATAGTGATGTCGTCGATGCTGACTGTGGCAAAGGCGCCGGATTGGACCATGACGGCAGAACTTCCGTAGACAGGCAGCTTGGCCTGCTTGGCAATTTCAGCAACTTGGGGCATAGCGCTTTGCACCATGCTGTCATTGGGAATGAAGAAGGCATCCACACTGCCGACCAAAGACTCGGCGGCCTGCTGAACTTCGGAGGAAGAGGTGACGATAGCTTCTTTATAGTTTAAGCCGACGGAGTCCAGATAGTTTTTAGCCTGTTCAATGGTGGTTACGGCATTGACTTCACCGGTATTGTAAATCAACCCGTAAGTTTGGCGGTCAGGTGTCAGCTGATCAGAGAGCTTGAACATTTCGCTGACCGGGATAGCGTTGGAGGTGCCGGTGGCATGTTTATCAGGTGTGGACATATCTGTAATGACTTTAGCTCCTACCGGGTTGGAGACGGAGATGAAGAATACGGGAATGCCGCTGTCCATATTGACAATGGCCTGAGTTGCGGGGGTTCCGATGGTCACGATCAGGTCTTTTTGAGCATCCACCATGGTTTGAAAGATGGAATTCAGGGTTGCTGTGTCCCCATTGGCATTTTTGTAGTCGATGACCAATTGTTCTTCCGTATACCCCAGCTCCCGCAGCTTGTCGATAAATCCTTCCCGCATGTCCGTGAAGGCACCATTATCGGCCAGCTGGACTAAACCGACCTGGATGGCATTGGCCGAGTCACTGTTTTTGGGGGTGGTTTCCGCACTGCAGCCGGCAGCAGCCAGAAGCAGCATTAAAGTAAGGATTTTTGCCAGTGTTTTTTTCATGATTTATCTTCCTCTCCTCTTTTTGTTGGTTTTTTGAGATCAGAAGGTGTCGGGAATATGCAAAAAAGCCTGCCCATGATACGGATACCCGTAATCAAGGACAGGCTTATACCTGCGGTGCCACCTTGCTTGGTAATAGACTACTATCACCCAACTCTTCCAGAGTGCCAACACACTCCTGCCTCATAACGCTGGCCTGCGTCGCATCATACTAAAAAGCCCAGGCTTTCGTTCCATGCGCCCTCTGTAGTCCATTTGCCGTACCGCTTTCTGCCGGGTTTCCAGCCCTCCCGGCTCTCTGTAAGTGCGCTTCACGGTTTGATCTCTACATCAACGGTTTTTAATAAAGTATCATGGGGTGGATTCTTTTGTCAAGGTTTTTTTGTGGACAGACGGAAGAAAATAAAGTGGTTTCGATTTTTTGGCACGATGCTCACAATGCTCAGGTTATGCCGATGGTTGTGGTTACAATCGCCGCGTAGAAGACATACCGCCCAATCAGTTCGCCAAAGACCAGGAGAGCACAGGCCAGATAGACATGACCGGCTTTAAAGCCGCTGCCGGACTTTTGCTTGGAGGGCCAGAAGAGGAGTACCGCGCCCCCCAGGACCAGCAGCCATTTGAGGGCGACGACCATGGTCATGCTGCTTAAGATGGCTGCGCTGGTTTGGGCAGCCATACCCGCCTTGCCTAAGCTTAAAGCGTGGGGAACGGCAGAGACGGCCTGAAAGATCACTGCAGCCAGGACAATGGCTCCGTAGATCTTTTTATCCACATTCTGCAGTTCCTTGAGGCTGGCGGCGATAAAGAGCAGAGCGCCGATGGCAAGGGTCGTGGTATAGAAATCGATAAAGGTATTGGCTCCCTGCCAGACCGGAACCGTGGTGGAGGAATAGAGTTTCCCCATGGAGAAGACGGCGACCAGACCGACCAGACTGCCTCCCCAGCGCAGGAGCAGATCCAGGCTGGCGTTGCCAGGCTTAAAGTGCTGCACCAGGGCATAGAGGACGGCGATGCCGGCGAAGAAGCCGCATAAAAGGGCTTCATTGCTTAACCAGGAGGTGCCCAGATGAGAGAGGGAATTTAAGAAAGCCATGGGTCGGCCCAGATGCAGCAGGGAGGCCAGAATGCCGACGAGACTCAACCCTGCGGCAGCATAGGAAGCTGTTTTAAAGGTCTTATCCTGGTAAAGCTGTTTGCTGATGGTGATAAAGAACATGATCCCAATGGCGGCTTGCATGCAGAAGGAAAAGATCAATAAACTGGTTTCGCCCATAGTTAGATCTCCTTTGCTTTGAAATCATTTTGCTTGGCGTTGTTTTTGGCTTGAATCAGCAGAGCGGGCTTGGTGACCGCCGCAGCAGGCAGGAAGGGGAGTTCCTGGACACTGTCCCCGTGTTTGGCCTTGAGCTCCTCTAAGTCTCCCCATTCTAAGGCGCGCATGGGGCAGGCATCCACGCAGACAGGGTTTTCCCCTGCTTCGATGAGATCCTTGCACATGTTGCATTTGCTGATTTGTCCCAGTTCGGGGATGAATTGGGGGACCCCGTAAGGACAGTTCCAGGTACAGTAGCGGCAGCCGATGCACTTGGCTTTATCATGATCCACAATGCCGTTTTCCAGCTTGTGCAGGGCCTGGGTGGGACAGCCCTCGACACATTTGGGGTTTTCGCAGTGATTGCAGGTGCCGGAATAGTGAAAAATCCCTGGCTTTGGATAGGAACCGGTTTCAAAGGCTTTGACCTGACGGAAGAGCGTTCCCACGTTCAGATCGTTTTTATCCTTGCAGGACACCTGGCAGGTGCGGCAGCCGATGCAAGAGGTCATATCAAAATAGAATCCGTATTGACTCATGATCCTTCACGCTCCTTTCTTAGAGAATAATCCGCTGGGGTTTTTGTACATCAGGGATCAGGGAGGCGCCGGTGTATTTCTCCATGTTGCAGATACAGCTGTTCCAGCCGGAGACCCCTTGGCCGGTGGAGACCGGTCCGCAGAGAATATTGTCCGCTCCTCCGGTATCGATGCCGGTTTTTTCATCCATATCGACCCAGGAGCCATGGGGCAGACCAATGACGCCGGGCATAAAGCGATCGGTAAGGCAGGCGGTGCGCAGGGTTTTGCCGTGCTGGCTGGTTAGTAAGACCGTATCCCCATCGTTGAGTCCTTTTTCCCTGGCATCCTGGGTGCTGATGTAGACGGGATTAGGCCAGGTTTCGCGGAGCCACTGGACATTGTCGAAGACGGTGTGGGAGCGGCGGAGGTAGTGGGGATTGATCACCTGGTAAGGATAGTCGCCTTTGATTTTGCCCTGCCAGTCTTTAAAGGTTGCCTCATAGCCTTCCACAGGGGGAATATGAGTGGGTATGGGCTTGATCTCACTATAGCCCAGGTTATTGATGGTATCTCCCAGCACTTGAGAGTAGATTTCCATCTTACCGCTGGCTGAATTGGGGCGGGGATTGGCTGCCGGGTCATCTCTGAATTCTTTAAAGGCGATAAAGCCATAGTTGTCTCCCGGTTTTCGTTCAACTTGGAAAATACCCTTTTCCTGGAACTCTTTTAAACCAATCCGTCCTTCCTGAGGCTTGCCCTGAACACCCCATTCGGCAATATCGGCCTCCGTGATGGTGACCATGGGGATTTTGCTTATCCCGTCTTCATGGGTGGTGGTTGCACCGGCAATCTGATTGAAAAACTGTTGTTTGGCATCGATGGGAAAAGCTTGATCCGGATCGATCCCTAAGCGTTTGGCCAGTTCGATGGCAATCCATTCGTCACTTTGACATTCATACATGGGTTCGGTGATTTGGGAATACATAATCACCATTTCTCGATTACCGGTTAAAAACCCGCCGATTTTTTCCCATTCCGTGGTGACGGGGAGGACAAAGTCGGAATACTTGGCGTTGGTGGTGAGGAACTGACCGTGACTGACGACCAAATCCACTTTGCGGTGAGCTTCAATACCTTTGGTCATCCCGTCTCTGGATTGCAAGGCCGCACCGCTGTCGTGATAAATCAGGCGGATATCAATATCCCGTGTTTCCCCTTTATAATACTTCTGATGACCTGTCCAGTTATATTTGCCGTCGACAATCGCCCGCCACATTTCCGTATCATTAAAGCTGTCGTCAACTGGGTTTTTAATTGAAGGCAATTTATTGGAGCCGGGTTTTACCAGCATGTCGCCCCCGTTACTGGAGCGGCTGTGGCAACTGATTCCGCACATATGGCCGGATTTTCCCAGATGTCCGGTCATGGCTCCGATGGTCATAAAGAGCTGGGGCAGATTATCCGTATTTTGAGTTCTGGCAGAGGCCCAGCCGGTTAAAATGGCTACTTTTTTATTCTTGTTCATGGCCCGGGCCAGATAGCGGATCCTGTCCGGAGCGACGCCGCTGATTTCGGCAGCCCATTCTGCATTTTTGGGGATACCGTCATAGGTGCCGAGTACATAATCTTTAAAATTGTCTTGGGGGTTGGTGCCTTCCGGCATACTCTCAGCATCAAAACCGAGGGTATTCTTTTTCAGGAATTCCCAGTCAATTAAAGGATTGTGAACCGGATCGTCTTCTTCCAGTAAAGTATAGGCAACTCCCAGAAGCAGTGCCGTATCCGTAACAGGCCGGCAGGGAATCCAATCCGCTTCCAGCAGGCCATAAGTATCGTTATAATAAGGATCAACCGCAATAAACTCGGCCCCGGCCTTTTTCACCTGAAGGAAATTATAGGCGGGATTGCCGGCTGAACTCCAGGCCGGATTGAGGCCAAACATAATAACGGTATCACAGTTGCGCATATCCAACCTGTCATTGATCCCCGAATTGGACTCCGGGCTGTAACCGATGACATCGGGAGTATAAGTCCAGTTACCCCGGGATGTGGTTCCCCAATGGGGCACATATCCCCCGTATAAAGCCAAAACCTTGGAGACGGGGCCGCCATCGGCAAAAAGTGAACGGTTATCCTTTTCCGCTTTGATTCTTTTTATTTCTCCGGCAATGGCATCCAGGGCTTCATCCCAGGATACCCGCACCCATTCGTCCTGACCCCGGAGCTCTTTCTTGCCTCCGCCCGGTTCCCAGTTCTTCCTCTTCATCGGATACTTCAGACGGTCAGCGCCAAAAACCTGCTGCCGTTGAGCCCGTCCCCGCACGCAGGCCCGTTGTTGCGGATAGTCCGGGCTGTCCGGGTGGGTGTCGTCGGTTTTTTGCCGGATGACCACCCCATCCACCACATAGGCCTTGTTAAGACATCGTCCGCCGCAGTTATGCCAGCAGGCGGCGGTGATCCATTTGCCTTCTTTGTCGGCGGCTTGATCGGCTGTGGCCTGGGTTAAGCTGCTGCCGCAACCGGCAAGAGATAGGCTGGCTGTGGCGGCGGCACTGGCTAAAATGAAGGAGCGCCGGCTTAATTTAGCACCTGTGATTTTGTCAATGAAATCCATACTGTTAAGCCTCCTTAAACTAGATTATAGTGAAACATATTACTAAATAGGCTGAATGAATGTGGCCTCCTCTCTCTGCTGAGTGGGTTATTTTGTATTGTGAAAAGTCCGACTAGCTAAATTATAGCAGTAAAATCTTAACAGATTATTATTAATCATTAACATAGTATTAAAATTGCATTTTGGCCCGAAGTGGGGGGATAAGGAGGATGATCTGTTGCGTATTTTGCTGTTGAATCCCGTTGACCGGTCATTGACCGGCCAAAAAGATGATATCAGAGTTAGAAAATGGTATAATAGAAGGAAGAGGGGAGTGGGGCTCATGCAGCAACGCTTATTGGCTCGGCTGCTGGAAGAAAAGGAAATGAAGCAGCAAATGTTGACGATATTATTGAAACAGTCAATCACTTTGTCTGCTTTGAATATATGCATTGCCAATGCGGGTGAGGAGCTGTCGAAAGGAATGATTAAAGAATTACGGAAAACTGGTATAATGGTCATGTAGGAGGAGCGGGCAGATGGGTCAATTCGAAAAGATATTACTAAAAATACTATGTGGAACAAAAGATAAAGATATAGATTTTGCTGATCTCTGCAAAGTGTTGGGACACCTTGATTTTAAGGAACGTATTAGCGGTAGCCATCATATTTTTTATAAAGACGGTATGGACGAAATTATAAATATTCAACCAAATGGGTCTAAAGCAAAGCCGTATCAAGTTAAACAGGTAAGACAAATTATTTTGAAATATAAGCTTGGAGGTGGTATTGATGCATAAATATGAGATAATCATATACTGGAGCGATGAAGACGAGGCATATATTGCAGAAGTGCCGGAATTACCAGGATGTTGTGCTGATGGCAGGACACACCAGGAAGTTTTAAAGAATATCGAAATAGTTATAAATGAATGGATAGAAACTGCAAAATCTTTAGGAAGAACCATTCCCAAACCCAAAGGGAGATTATTATTTGCATAAGATCTGCTCTTTAGTTTTTAGAGGCCGCCATCTGTGGCGGCCTCTAAGGATCAAGCTAAGGCCCTTAACACTTCCTGACGGAAAGGTTAAGGGCCTTAGCGTTTACTTGGGCATGATACCCATGATGCTCATAACGCTCAGGTTATGCCGATACTTGTGGTCACGATCGCCGCGTAAAAGACATACCTCCCGATCAGTTGGCCTAAAACCAGGCAGGCACAGGCCAGATAGACATGGCCGGCTTTAAAGCCGCTGCCGGTTGCCTGTTTGCCCGGCCAGAGCAGGAGCACGGCTCCCCCCAGGATAAGAAGCCATTTGAGGACGATGACCATGGTCATGCCGCTTAAGATGGCCGCGCTGGCTTGGGCGGCCATACCCGCCTTGCCTAAACTTAAGGCGTGGGGAACGGCAGAGACGGCCTGGAAGATCACAGCAGCCAGAACAATGGCCCCGTAGATCTTTTTATCCATATTCTGCAACTCCTTCAGGCTGGAGGCGATAAAGAGAAGAGCACCCAGAGCCAGGGTCGTGGCATAGAAATCGATGAAGGTATGGGCTCCTTGCCAAATCGGCACCGTGGTGGAGGAATAGAGTTTCCCCATGGAAAAGACGGCAGCCAGGCCGATAAGACTGCCCGCCCAACGCAGGAGCAGATCCAGGCCGGCGTTGTCCGGCTTAAGGTATTGCACCAGAGCATAGACAATGGCGATGCCGGCGAAGAGACCGCTTAAAAGGGCTTCATTGCTTAACCAGGAGGTGCCCAGGTGGGAGAGGGAGTTCAAGAACGCTGTGGGTCTGCCCAAATGCAGCAGGGAGGCCAGAATGCCGACGATGCTCAACCCTGCGGCGACATAGGAAGCGGTTTTGAAGGTCTTTTCTTTGTAAAGCTGCTTGCTGAGCGTGATAAAGAGCATGATCCCAATGGCGGCTTGCATGCATAAGGAAAAGATCAATAAACTTGTTTCAGCCATGGTTAGATCTCCTTCCCTTTGAAATCGTTGTGCAGGGCGTTGTTTTTGGCTTGAATCAGGAGAGCGGGCTTGGTGACGGCCGAAGCAGGCAGGAAGGGCAATTCGCTGACGCTGTCCCCATGTTTGGCCTTGAGTTCGTCCAAGTCCCCCCATTCGATGGCGCGCATAGGGCAGGCATCCATACAGACAGGGTTTTCCCCTGCTTCGATGAGATCCTTGCACATGTTGCATTTGCTGATTTGTCCCAGTTCGGGGATGAATTGGGGGACCCCGTAAGGACAGTTCCAGGTACAGTAGCGGCAGCCGATGCACTTGGCTTTATCATGATCCACAATGCCGTTTTCCAGCTTGTGCAGGGCCTGGGTGGGACAGCCCTCGACACATTTGGGGTTTTCGCAGTGATTGCAGGTGCCGGAATAGTGAAAAATCCCTGGCTTTGGATAGGAACCGGTTTCAAAGGCTTTGACCTGACGGAAGAGCGTTCCCACGTTCAGATCGTTTTTATCCTTGCAGGACACCTGGCAGGTGCGGCAGCCGATGCAAGAGGTCATATCAAAATAGAATCCGTATTGACTCATGATCCTTCACGCTCCTTTCTTAGAGAATAATCCGCTGGGGTTTTTGTACATCAGGGATCAGGGAGGCGCCGGTGTATTTCTCCATGTTGCAGATACAGCTGTTCCAGCCGGAGACCCCTTGGCCGGTGGAGACCGGTCCGCAGAGAATATTGTCCGCTCCTCCGGTATCGATGCCGGTTTTTTCATCCATATCGACCCAGGAGCCATGGGGCAGACCAATGACGCCGGGCATAAAGCGATCGGTAAGGCAGGCGGTGCGCAGGGTTTTGCCGTGCTGGCTGGTTAGTAAGACCGTATCCCCATCGTTGAGTCCTTTTTCCCTGGCATCCTGGGTGCTGATGTAGACGGGATTAGGCCAGGTTTCGCGGAGCCACTGGACATTGTCGAAGACGGTGTGGGAGCGGCGGAGGTAGTGGGGATTGATCACCTGGTAAGGATAATCCCCCTTGACTTTGCCTTGCCAGTCTTTAAAGGTGGCTTCATAACCTTCGACGGGGGGAATATGGGTGGGTATGGGCTTGATCTCACTATAGCCCATAGCATTGACCGTGTCGGCCAATACCTGTGAGTAGAATTCGAGTTTACCGCTGGCGGAAGGACGGGGATTGGCCTCGGGATCGTCGCAGAAATCCTTAAAGGCGATGTAGCCGTAGTTATCTCCCGGTTTTCGCTCAATCTGATAGAGTCCTTTTTCCTGGAATTCCTTGAGGCTGATCTGGCCTTGCTGTGGTTTGCCCTGGACACCCCACTGGGCAATATCTTCTGCCGTAATGGTGACAAGGGGAGCGGCCGTTTTACCATCGGGCAAAATGACGGTGCTGCCGGCGATTTGGTTGAAGAACTGCTGCTTGGCGTCGATGGGAAAGGCTTTAGAAGCATCTACACCCAGGCGTTTGGCCAGTTCTCTGGCAATCCATTCATCACTTTGGGCCTCGTAGAGAGGCTCGGTAATTTGGGAATACATGATCAACATTTCACGATTACCGGTCAAAAAACCGCCGATTTTTTCCCATTCCGTGGTGACGGGGAGGACAAAATCGGAATACTTGGCGTTAGTGGTGAGGAACTGACCGTGACTGACGACCAAATCCACTTTGCGGTGAGCTTCGATCCCTTTGGTCATGCCGTCGGCAGATTGGAGCCGGGCATTATTATCATGATAGATGAGGCGGATATCGATATCTTTCATTTCGCCCTTCAGGAATTTTTTGTTGCCTGTAAAATTGTATTTGCCATCGACGATGGCCCGCCACATTTCGGTATGGTTGATACTGTCTTTGACAGGATTGTCTACAGTAGGCAGGCCGTTTTTACCCGGAGATACTAAGGTATCCCCGCCGTTAGCGGCACCGCTGTGGCAGCTCACTCCGCACATATGCCCTGATTTCCCCATATGGCCTGTCATGGCCCCGAGAATCATCGCCATTTGCGGCAAGTTGTCGGCATTTTGTGTTCTTCCGGCAGACCAGGCATAGAGAAGGGCTACTTTTTTGTTTTTGTTCATGGCCCGGGCCAGATAGCGGATTCTGTCCGGGGCGACGCCGCTGATTTCGGCAGCCCATTCCGCATTTTTGGGGACACCGTCATAGGTGCCGAGAACATAGTCTTTGAAGTTGTCCTTGGCATCGGTGCCTGGGGGCATGGAGTCGGCGTCAAAGCCTATGGTATATTTTTTGAGGAAATCCCAGTCAATTAAGGGGTTTTTGACGGGATCATCCTCGACGATTAAGGTGTGGGCCACCCCAATCATCAGAGCTGTATCCGTAGCCGGCCGGGTGGGAATCCAATCGGCTTCCAGCAGGCCGTAGGAATCGTTATAAAAGGGATCAATGGCGATAAAATCGGCTCCGGCTTTTTTAACCTGAAGGAAATGATAGACCGGATTACCGGCGGAGCTCCAGGCAGGATTCATATTGAACATAATCACCGTGTCACAATTGCGCATATCCAGCCTGTCATTGATGCTGTCACCGCTGGAGGAGCTGAAACCGACGGGACCCGGGGTATAAGTCCATGAACCCAGTGAAGTTGTCCCCCAATTGGCTACATAGCCGCCATAGAGGGCCAGAACTTTGGCAGCGGGGCCGCCGTCGGCAAAGAAAGCACGATTGCCTTGTTCGGACTTGATGCGTTTAATTTCGCCGGCGATGGAGTCCAGGGCTTCATCCCAGGAGATTCTCACCCATTCATCCCGGCCCCGGAGCTCTTTCTTGCCCCCGCCCGGTTCCCAGTTTTTTCTCTTCATCGGGTATTTTAAGCGATCGGCGCCAAAGACTTGCTGCCGTTGGGAGCGTCCCCGCACGCAGGCCCGTTGTTGCGGATAGTCCGGGCTGTCCGGGTGGGTGTCGTCGGTTTTTTGCCGGATGACCACCCCATCCACCACATAGGCCTTGTTAAGACATCGCCCGCCGCAGTTATGCCAGCAGGCGGCGGTGATCCATTTGCCTTCTTTGCCGGCGGCTTGATCGGCTGTGGCCTGGGTTAAGCTGCTGCCGCAGCCGGTAAGAGACAGGCCGGCGGTGGCGGCGGCACTGGCTAAAATGAAGGAGCGCCGGCTTAGTTTAGCATTGGTGATTCGGTCAATCAAATCCATACTGTTAGGCCTCCTTTAAACTACATTATAGTGAAAAATATTACAAAATAAGCTGGATGTGACCTCCTTTCTTTATGTAGTGTTGTGTGATATGGTATGTGAAAGATCTGACTAATTTAATTATAGCAGTAAAATCTTAACAAATTATTATTAATCCTTAACATATTATTAAATCCGTAACTTAAAGAAGGTGAAGTACAGGGACCAGGAATAGTTCATACAGTTATGGATTATACCCTGTGTTAAAATTCAGCTGTTTTAAAAATGAGGAAGCAGGCTTCGTCATTTTTAAAACAGCCGATTTTTAAACTGAGGGCTTGCTTGTTGCTGTTTGCAATATGAAATCAGCTATGGTATGGTTAATCTATCCTTAAGAACAGGAGGTACAGAACGATGTGTAACACTGAATTGATTTTGAAGAACCACAAATTAAATCCAGAAATTCAGGAGGGGGCACATCTTTAGTTTGCTGACTGTTTTTTCCTATACCTTTTTCTTAGGCTATTAATCCAGTTACAAAATCCGGTTAAGCAACCAAGACGAAGATGTTCTCTATCGTCTTTTTTTGTGCCCTTCTCCCCAGAACATTAAAAAAGGAGCTAGGGCAAATGAATGTAGTATTTGAGGGAGTGTCTAAAAGTTACCATGACAGGATGGTCCTGCAAAATGTCAGCGGTGGCATAAATCAAGGGGAGAAGGTTGGTCTGATTGGCAGCAATGGCATAGGGAAAACGACCCTTGCCAGGATCCTGGCCGGCGCGGAAACCCCGGATCAGGGCAGTATTGAGTATACGCCCCCTAATGGGCTGATCATCTATCTGCAGCAATACTCCGATTTTCAACCAGGTGCTTCCGTGTATGAGGAACTCTATCAAGCAGTCCGTAAAAATGCCAATGTCTACGGACCGCTGGACACCGTGGTAAAGAAATCCCTGCATCAATTCGAGATCCATGAATCTTTGTGGGGGCTCCCGGCCACAAGCTTGAGCGGCGGCGAAAAAACCAAGCTGATGCTCTGTAAAACCCTGACCAGGGATTTTGACTTGCTGATCCTTGATGAGCCTACCAATCATTTGGATATGGATAGTGCGGCGACCTTGGCAAGGATTATTCAAGGGATCAAACAATCTGTTTTAATCCTGTCCCACAACCGGTACCTGCTGGACCGTGTGGCAGACCGGATCTGGGAACTGACGCCCTCAGGTTTGAAAGCCTATAAAGGCAATTACTCCGCATATAAAACCCAGAAAGAAAATGAAGAGAAGCATACCGCCAAAGAGTATGAAAAGCAACGATTGCGAATCAGGCAGTTGACCGAAGGGATTCGCCAGCGAAGAAGCTGGCTGGCCGGCGCTCAAAAAAACTCCGACTATAAGAATGCCGCCAAAACTCAGGCCAGCGCCATTAAAGCCAAAGAAAAAGAGCTGGCCCGGTTATTAAGCAACAAAATCCCCAAACCCCGGCAAGCCCCCCTCCCGGCCTTTGACTTTATCAACAAATTTCCTGTTCAGAACCAGAAGCTGTCGCCCCTTGTCATACGCGCCAGCCAATTAACGAAGGCCTATGGAGACCATACCGTCTTTGCCGATGTATCCTTTACCATGGGCAGGGGTGAAAAGGCAGCTTTGCTGGGGGATAACGGAGCGGGAAAAACCACGCTTTTAAAAATTCTCTGTGGGGTTGACCGCAATTTTCAGGGGCAGCTCTCCCTGGACCCGGCCCTGCGCATCGGTTACTTTTCCCAGGAATTTGAAGAACTTGACCTGGGCGGTACGATCCTGGAAAACATGAAAACCTTCGATAAATCGGCAGAAGATATCCGAACCCTGCTGGCCTGCCTTTTATTCAGGAAAAACGATGTTTTTAAAAAGGTTAAGGGGCTGAGTATGGGGGAAAGGTGCCGGGTCGCCATGGCCAGGCTGATTCTCTCCGGAGCCAATTTTCTGGTTTTGGATGAACCGACCAATTATTTGGATATGGGGGCTAAGGAAAAAATCGAAGCGGTCCTGGAGCGCTATGCAGGCGGCATTTTGTTGGTTTCTCACGATGGGTATTTTGTCCAAAGGATGGCCACGAAAATTATGCGGTTGGAGCAGGGAGCGTTAAAGATCTATGAGGGAAATTATGATGATTATCTGCGCAAGAGAAAAAATGAAGGGGCACAGAATAAGGGCGGGTTGGATTTGGTGACAATTCGCAACCGCATTCTCCAGCTTGAATGTGACTTGGCCTGCCTCGGCGGAAAGCTCAATCAAAGATTGGGAGAAGAGGATAAAAAAAGCCTTCATGAAGAGTATCTGCGCAAAGCCCAAGAGGTGAATGCCTTACGAAAACTTTTGTAAGTATAGGATTAAGAAGCTGTCCTGTAAGTAGAGGATGAAGAAGCGGTCTCCAAGACAGTGGGAAAAAGCCTTGACTCTTACCTTGGAGGAGGGCTTATGCTTAACGCGAGGTGAAGAATGATGCTGTACACGGTTAAAGAAGTCGCCGGATTGGCGGGAGTTACGGTCAAAACACTCCATCACTATCACAAAATAGGATTGCTCAAGCCCTGTGAGATCACGGATGCCGGCTATCGTCTCTATGGGGCGGAGGAATTGGAGCGTTTACAGCAGATCTTGTTCTACCGTGAGCTTGATTTTTCCCTCAGCGATATCCAAAAAGCCCTGGAGGACCAACCGGGCCGCTTGATGTGTCTGACCAAACAACAGGAACTGCTTATAGCGCGCAGGCAGAGACTGGATTGTTTGCTGAAGACCATTGGCGAGTCGATTGTTCTCACCAAGAAAGGAGAAATTATGGAAAAATCAGCAATGTTTCAGGGACTTAACGCCGATGCCTGGAATACCGCTCTGGCGGAGCAAAGTCAATACCTTAAGGATCACTATGGGTATGAGCTGCCCAAAGTAGAGACTGAGCAAGCCCAGGAGATGAACGATAGTGCCGCTGAAGCCAAGCAGTTTATGGATTTCCTGGCCGAGGCCCTGCGGGCCGGCTGGAAAGGGAATGATCCCAGGCTGCAAAAAAAGATAGAGGAGCATTTGGCCTTTTTAAAGGACCATGGACATCCTGTCGATGCCCAGACCTTTGCCGCTCAAGCCAGATTCTTTTTGGAGGATGATTTTCATCGCGGTATGCTGGAAAGCCAGCAGCTGGGGCTTTGCTACTACCTCTGCATCGCCGCGGAAATGTATGCAGCTGCCAATCAGTAATCAATAATCGTTAATCAGTAAAGGATTAGAATAATAGGGAAGACCTGCTCTTTTTGGAGGGCAGGTCTTCCTTTGTACACATGCCCTGTGGGCAGCGCCAAGTGCTTTACCTAAAAGCTTTGCTTTAGAGCAAGGGGCTGATATCCCCGGTGTAAAACAGGTTGAGCCGGTGCAGGGCTCTGGTGCAGGCGATATAGAGAAGATTTTTGTCATCTTCACTGTCATAATGCTCTTGATCGGCATCGCAGATGAGTACAGCGTCAAACTCCAGGCCTTTTGATAAATAGACGGGGATGGCGAACACACCTTTCAACTCCATCTCCACGTCGTTTCTGATCAACTGAAGAGGAACCTGCTCCTTCAGCCGCTCATACAGAGAGCCGGCGTCTTGCTCAGTTTTGCAGATTAACCCGATGGATGGATATCCCTTTTCCCGGCAAGCGTTAATCTCCTTAATGATCAGCTGATCGAGACTCTCTTGATCGGGAGCGGTCAGGACGGCCGGAGGATCGCCTTTTCTGCTGAAGCTGTTGAGTTTAAAGCTTGGCTCGAGAAACCTGGTGCTGTACTCTAAGATCTCCTTGGTGCAGCGGAAGCTTTTATCCAAGGTTACCAGGGCTGAGTGCTGCTTATTGAATATTTGCCTTGCCCGGTCGTAAAGGGATAGATCTTCCTGCTTGCCGATGGTTTGCTTGATATCCCCTAAAATGGTATAGCGGGATTGGGGAAACAGAGCCTGAAAGATTTCAAAATGAAGAGGATCATAATCCTGAGCTTCGTCGATAACCACCTGCTTGATCCCTTGATAGCCGTTATAACCTTTTGTCTTCAGGTGGAGAAAGGTTAAGGCCAGGGCGTCATCATAAGCCAGGACATCCCGGTTAAGATTGGCACAGGTAAAGTCAATAATCTCCTCTATACAGTCGGGCAGCTCCAAGCCTTTGGCCAAACGATAAAAATAAGGTTTGTCACTGAAGAGCTTTTGATAAAGTTCGGCACAATCGAACTGGGTGAATTTCTCTATTTGCTTAAGCAAAGCGGTGCTTTCCAGAAGTGATAACCTGCGGGCCCTTTCTTCCACGGCAAACTCCTGCCCGGTTCGCTGGCGAACAAAGGTTTTCAGCTTTTCCAGACGATGTGTGCGCTGCTTGTGGACGGATTTTAAAATGGATTTCTCCAGGTGCTGCAGGGAATAGCTTAAGGGAGCAGGAGTCCGTTTCTGGTCTTTAAGGAGTTGTGCTTTTAATAATTGCCGGCTGGCCAGGCACTTCCCGTCATAATAGATATCGCTGAACCGGTCCCAGCGCTGGGGCAAGTCGGCAATAAAGCGCTTTAAGATCTCAGCAAACTGGCTCGAAGCTTTAAAAGCCAGGCTGTTTTTCAGGAGCATTCTCTTTTGAGGGCCGTCTTGGGAGCGGCCGGGAGAGAGCAGGGATTCCAGAAATTGATTCCTGGTTTGGATGGTTTCCCGCTGCAGCACCTTGCGCAGTATTTCATCAACTACCAAAGAATGAACATTGCTCTCTCCCAGTTCGGGCAGGACATGGGCAATGTACTTTGCAAAGAGGGTATGGGGGGAGATAATGACGATGTCGTTGTTGGATAATTTAGTTGCGAGACCCTGATACATCAGATAGGCGACGCGATGGAGGGCGACGGAGGTTTTGCCGCTGCCGGCAGCTCCCTGGACCATCAGCAATTCCATTTCCAGATCGCGGATCACCCGATCCTGGTCTTGCTGGATGGTCTCGACGATGGTTTTCATAGTCGGGGAAGTATTCTGGGAAAGCAGCTTGCGCAGGAACTCATCCATGATTTGCCGATCGGCGTCAAAGAAATACTCCAGTTTCCCTTTATGGATCTCATATTGACGTTTTAAGCTGACCATTCCGCTTATTCTGCCGCCGGGAGATTCATAGAAGGCTTCCCCTGTGCCGAAACGGTAAAAGACACTGGCGATGGGTGATCGCCAGTCATAGATAGTGATGTCATGGGTTTTGTCATCCTGAAGGGAAGACCGCCCGATATAGATCTGCTCCGGGGATTCCTCGTCAGCGAACGTAAAATCCAGGCGGGCAAAGTAAGGGGAATCAAGCATTTTTTCCAGAATCAGGATCTTGTTGGCATCCCGTTCATATTCGGAGACTTTTGCCGACACGGGATTGGCGTACTGGCTTAACTCCACAAGGGCGTGAAAATTATCCATGGACCAGAGGCCGGAGATGGAATGAGAGGTATCTTCCCGCATTTCCTGCTTGGCGGCAAGTATCTCAGCCTTATTATCCTCGCTCCTTAGTCTGGCTGCAGCCAATTGTTCCTCGACGATGGCTAGGGTTTGTTCCAGACGCCTGTTTTCCAATTCTTGTTCCACTTGAATTTTCTCCAAAGCCCAACCCCCTGTTCATGACATTTCTTCACCTATGTTACACATAATGGCTGGGGATTATAAGAATGTTATTTGAAAAAATTTAATGGTATAATTAAATTAGGGGGAAAGCAATCGTCAAGCTGCCGCCCTTTTTTATTGCCAAAAACCGGCTTTGTTATTCGGCGCTCTCAAGGGTGACGGTTCTTGCCGTGATTCTTACTAAAAATGAAATTTTATCTTCCCGGAAGGAAATCCAAGGGAATAGGCTGAATATAGCAATCGGAAGAAATAAGCAAAGAACGGATTAAAGAAGAGGTAAAGCGATGTTGTTTTTATTGGATTTAGGCTTGATGATTGGCCTGGCAGTTGCAGGCTATGGATTGTTTAGGAAGATTAATTTTCCGGCGCCTTCCATTATGGGACCGATGATGATCTTAGGAATATATCAGGTTTTAGGAGGAGGACTCCCTGAATTCTCCCTGACCATCGTTAATATCCTGCAAATCGTGATCGGTCTGTCTTTAGGGGCCAGAATCAATGATCAGAAGCTGGCCGATCTGGGTAAAGTGTTGCGGCCGTCTCTCGTTATCGCAGTTTGGACTTTGTTGTCAACCTTTGGCATGACCTTTATTATTCATCAATTCACACCCAATATGGCCACGGCTCTTTTTGCGGCTGCCCCCGGCGGAATCTCGGAAATGACAGTGCTGGCCTTAGTTTACGACGCCGCGGTGCCCATTGTGTCCACTTATCAATTTGTACGTTTAGTGGTCATTATCAGTGTGGTGCCTTTGATCGCCCGTTGGTTGCAGGGAAGACAGAAAAGCAAAGACCTCGCGGTTGATCAAGAGCCTGCCGGAGCTGTTCTGGGGGGAGCGGACTTGGAAGATCCCCAGGGGCCGGAGTCAAAAACTGCTCAGGAGCAGCCGGTATCCGCGTTAACCACCTGGCAAATCCTTCCCCTTTACCTGATAGGCACTTTGGGAGGATTGCTTCTGCTGGCTTTGAACTTTCCCGGGGGTGGAGTCATCGGAGCTATGGCTGCCTTGGCCATAACCAATGTACTGTTTAAAAAGCAGTATAAATTCCCCAATAGTGTGATGCAAATCGCCTTACTGGGAATTGGAATGAGTATTGGGTTGGAGTTTTCGCCGGAGATAGTCCGGACGATTCGGGAGATGCTCCTGCCGATTGTCGGGTTCTCTCTCCTGATTGTGCTCAGCAATCTTGCTGTGGGCTGGTATATCCGTCACCTGACCCATTGGGATATGATCACCTGTCTGTTGAGTTCGGCGCCCGGCGGCCTGAATCAAATGCTTGTGGTTGCCGAAGAGATGAAGGCCGATTCTCTGACCATCAGTATACTGCAATTGGTGCGCCTGCTGATTATCATCATCTGCATCCCGTTGCTGGCCCCTTTTTTCGTCTGAACATCATAAGATAATTAATCTATTGAGAAAAAAGGTTTCTGAATGTTAAAATGGATTTGACTGTTCGGACAATAGATGATCGGTGTCGGAAGGAGTGGCAGTATTGCAACACAGCAGCAGATATGAAGTCAATACCCTGAGAAGGTTTATGGAGCAAGCCTTTACCGCCTGCGGGGTATCAGAAGCCGATGGGCAAATTGTAGTAGATAACCTGCTCTACGCGGAACTGCGGGGAATCAAGAGCCATGGTGTAAGCCGTTTTCCTGTATATTTGCGACGCATCCAAATGGGCGCGGTTAACCCTCAGCCTCAAATAAGCATGGAGCAGAGGACTCCAGTACTTCTTAAAGTGGATGGGGATAACGGCTTGGGTTCCGTAGTTATGGTGCATGCTCTGAACCGGGGTATGGAGCTGGCTGAGCAGTTGGGAATCTGTGCCGTCGGGATTAAAGGGAGCAACCATTGCGGAGCTTCCGGCTACTATTGTGAGCTTGCCGCGGAGCAAGGCCTGGTCTCCATCGTTCTAACGGACGGTCCTCCGGCTACTCCGCCTTGGGGAGGCCGGGAGGCTTATTTCGGAACGAATCCAATGGCCTTTGGCCTGCCGCGGGCACAAAAACCTCATATCATAGTGGATTTGGCTACGTCACTGGCGGCCCGGGGGAAAGTCATCCGGGCGGCGGCTCAGGGAGAGAAAATTCCCGAAGGGTGGGCTCTTGATAGGGAAGGCCTGCCTACGACAGATCCCCAGGCTGCCTTGGCCGGGGTTTTACTGCCTATGGCAGGTGCCAAAGGCTATGCCTTGAGCCTGGTTGTGGAGCATTTGGCCGGCGTTCTGGTGGGAGCCGGTTTCGGCAAAGATGTGGCATGGCAATACAGTGAGGGGAACAAACCCGCCAATGTAGGCCATTTTATTATTTTAGTCAAGGCTGATGCTTTTATGGAGATGTCAGACTATCACAAGCGCACGGAACAGTTTGTTGAAGAGATTAAAAAGATTCCCTTAGCTCCCGGCACGAAAGAAATCAAACTGCCTGGGGAACGTTCCTGGGAACAACAGCAGTGTACAGAGGCCCAAGGGATTAGCCTTGACGCTGACTTGCAGGCAGCCCTGCAAACCATTGCTCAGGAGTTAACTATTAACTATAAATGAGCATTTTTCATAACAAATATTTACAGAGGAGGGATTAGACTT